>Ga0265293_10002036_pt1 | contig 42155 bp, 30 predicted proteins | sample Munlanlewell138R_FD_192505 | JGI IMG/M metagenome (GOLD analysis project Ga0265293, IMG submission 192505) | Leachate microbial communities from a municipal landfill in Southern Ontario, Canada - Leachate well 138R | ecosystem: Engineered > Solid waste > Landfill > Unclassified | place: Canada...
CTTTTTAGGTAATGTTTTCTTCAATCATAATTGATCCTAAATCATGTGCTCCTGCATATAAACAAACTTGTGCCGTTGGTATGCCAACAGTAAGCCATGATGCTTGAATGTGCGAAATATTGGTGAGCATTATTCTACTTATTGCAATCATACGCACATACTCTGCATGTTGTATCGAAAAGCTTTTTTTGTGCTTTTTGGCTAATTCTGTGTTTTTGCTATAAAATGGCCACGGAATAAACGCGGTAAATCCTTCGGAATAATGCGGTTTTTCACTTTGAAGATTACGAAGTGCAATAAGATGTTGTAATCTATCTTCTATTGTTTCAACATGTCCATACATCATTGTTGCCGAGGTTGTTATGTTTAGTTTATGAGCTTCTCTCATAACAGCAAGCCATTCGTCTGCAGAGCATTTTCCGGGTGAAATTTCTTTACGAATGTGATTCTGCAATATTTCTGCTCCAGCTCCCGGCAAACTGTCTAAACCTGCTTTTTGTAAGGTACGCAGCGTGTCAGCATAACTCATATGTGCTCGTTGTGCAATATACGCAACTTCGGGCGGACCTAAGGCGTGGAGTTTTATGTGCGGAAAGAGTGTTTTTAGTTGTGTAAATAAATCAACATAAAAATCAATTCCTAATTTCGGATGCATTCCGCCTTGAATTAATAATTGATTTCCTCCATACGCTTCAAGTTCTTTTATTTTTTGTGCATATTCCTCTATTTGAGTAATATATCCGTCTTCTTTATGAATAAGTGTGTGAAAGTTGCAAAATGTACATCGCGATACGCACACATTGGTAATGTTTACATTTCTGTCTATTATCCATGTAACAATATTGTTGGGACGAATTGTTTTACGAATTTCGTTTGCAATAAACATTAATTCGCTGAGTGATGCATGTGTGTACAAAAACATACCTTCTTCGAGTGTTAAATCTTCTCGTTGTAATGCCTTTGTTGTAATTGTCTGCATATTCATCATACAAATTTTGTATTTTTACCGAATAAATAAAATACAAAAATATGGAATTACTTATTGACTCTGCCGAAAATATTGAAAAATACGCTTGTAAAATAGTTTTAGTACCGCAGTTTCAAGATATTTTTACTGCATCGCTTTCTGATTCGGTGCGTAGTATGTTTAAAAAAAGAACAAACATTTCGGAAAAAGATGTGATTTCTGTTGAAACACTTAATGAATTTGTATTTTGTGTGCAAACAGCATGGGTAACGAATGATGAAGAGAGAGATGAATTGCGAAAAAAAGTCTCACAGGTTTTTAATGCCTGTGCTCAAGATTATACAGAAACGGTGATACTCAATCTACAATCGTCTCAAGACATTGCATATGCCTGTATAGAAAGCTTTTATTTGAGTTCATATATGTTTACCACTTATAAATCCGAAAAAAAAGCACATACTCTTTCTCGCATTGCATGTGTTGGGTTTGAAGCAAACAATCTTAATCGTATTCAGTTTATTTCTTCTGCTATTTTTGAAGCTCGAAATTGTGTAAACGAACCAGTTTCTACACTTTCATCTTCAGTATTTGCCGAAAGAATTGCTGCCTTGTTTCAAAACACAGCAGCACGAGTTTGCGTGCATAATAAAGCGTGGATACAAGAGCAAAATATGGGCGGATTGTTAGCGGTAAATAAAGGAAGTGTTGATGAACCGCAATTTGTGCATATTGAATGGAATCCAAATAACTCAAAAGAGCAAGCTTTGGTATTAGTAGGAAAAGGAATTGTGTTTGACACAGGTGGATTAAGCATAAAAAGTCCTTCCTCGTATATGGAAACTATGAAAGCCGATATGGGCGGTGCTGCTGCGGTTGTTGGTATTATGAAAGCACTTGCAGATATAAATTTTCCGCATCTAGTTCATGCACTTATTCCTATAACCGATAATCGACTTTCGGGTAATGCGTATGCACCCGGAGATGTTGTGAGTATGCGAAGCGGAACAACAGTAGAGGTTTTAAATACCGATGCCGAAGGGAGAATGATTTTGGCTGATGCCTTAGATTATGCTGCAGAATTTAATCCAAAACTTGTAATAGATATAGCAACACTTACTGGTGCTGCCAATGCCGCAGTTGGCGAACATGCCGCAGTTTGTATGGGAACTCATGCAGAATATCTACAAAAACTTATACAGGCAAGTATGCAGGTGTGGGAACCATTAGTAGAATTTCCATTGTGGGATATGTACGAAAAATTAATTATTTCTGATATTGCCGATATTAAAAACGTGGGAGGTCCTGTGGCTGGGGCAATTACGGCAGGTAAATTTTTACAGAAATTTGTAAAATATCCATGGATTCATATGGATATTTCTGGTTCGGCTTTTCTAAAAACAAAATCAGCATATAAAGGAATTGGAGGTACTGGATTTGGTATTAGAACAATTATGGAATTTCTAAAATCATGGAAATAATACATTTTTAAAAATAAACAAATAAATTTTTTGTAAAAATAAGAGTGCTCACAACAATTTTCTATCTTTGTTCGATATTTTGAGGAGTATCTCTATTATTAAAGAAAACAATATATGGACACTATTATTCGAATAGGAATTACGCACGGCGACATGAATGGAATAGGCTATGAGGTAATTATGAAAGCATTTGCAGATTCTCGTATGCTTGATGGTAAACAAATAACGGTATATGGCTCATCAAAAGCTGCGGCTTTTCATAAAAAACAGCTTGATGTTCCTCCTTTTAATCTTATTAATTCTATTACCGAAGCACATCCAAAACGCATAAACGTTATTAATTGTGTGAATGAAGATGTGCGTGTGGAACTCGGAGTTACAACAAAAGATTCAGGAAAAGCTGCCTTTGATGCATTGCAATGTGCGGTGCGTGATTTAAAAGATGGAAATATTGATGTAATTGTAACTGCTCCTATTAATAAACAGGCAATAACCGAGGCAGGATTTACATTTCCGGGACATACCGAATTTTTTGCTTCGGAATTTGAAACTGATTCGTATTTAATGGTGCTTATAAGTGATTTAATGAGAGTTGGTGTGGTTGCTGCACACGTTCCTATTGCCGAAGTTGCATCGTATATTACGAAAGATAAAATTGTACAAAAATTAGAGGTGTTGAATACATCTCTTTTTGTTGATTTTGGTATTAGAAAACCTCGGATTGCAGTTTTAGGCTTAAATCCTCATGCTGGCGATAATGGTATAATAGGTAACGAAGAACAGGAAATTATTAAACCAGCTTTATTAGAAGCACGTGATAAAGGTATTATGGCTCTTGGTCCATATTCTGCCGATGGATTTTTTGGTGCAGCTGAGTATAAAAATTTTGATGCAATATTGGGCATGTATCACGACCAAATTCTTGCTCCGTTTAAAGCACTTGATTTTGATTCTGCCGTAAACTTTACCGCAGGATTGCCTATAGTACGCGTTTCGCCCGGGCACGGAACTGCCTATGATATTGTAGGGCAAAATGTGGCTTCAGAAAATTCGTTTATAAAAGCTATTTATATGGCCTGCGATGTGTTTAAAAAACGCTCACAAAATGAAACATTACTAACAAACCAACTTAAATAAATTATATATGCTTGAATTTATTTCGGGAACAGTTAAAACACTTACTCCTACGTATGTTATTATTGAAACAAACGGACTTGGGTATTTTGTGAACATTTCTCTTATCACATGTGAAAAATTAAAATTAAATACCTCTACTACTATGCTCCTTCACGAAGTTATTAGAGAGGATACCTTTGATTTGTATGGCTTTTTACACGAAGAGGAACGAAAAATGTTTCGTTTGCTAATTTCTGTTTCAGGAATTGGTGCAAATACTGCACGTGTTATTTTATCAAAATTACAAACAAGTGAACTCGCTCAAGCAATAATTGCTGGAGATGTGGCTCTTATTCAGAGTGTAAAAGGTATTGGTGCAAAAACGGCACAAAGGGTAATTATTGATTTAAAAGATAAGGTTTCGCGTGATGGTGTAAATACTGATTTATTTGTAACACAAAGCAATAGTTTGTTTGATGAAGCGTTATCTGCATTAATTATGCTGGGATTTTCAAAAAAATCAGTGGAAAAACAATTGCAAAAAATAATAAAAGAAGAAGCGGTGTCGTCTGTTGAGGAGATTGTAAAAATTGCTTTGAAACGATTGTAATAGAAAAGTCATGTGCGTACTTTGTTTATGTGTAATTTTTTGCGTATAGTATTGAAGTTTTTAAAAGCAACATATTTCGTATTTTTGTTTGTGGTAGTAGGCATAATGATAACGTCTGCTGCCGTTTTTGTTTCTTCAAGAAACGATTTCTTAGATAACGATAATGTGCCAAACGACTCTATTCCTGACACTTTGCCTGAATTACCATTCCCTCTTCCTAAAGAGTCGCCAAACCCGTTTGAACAAAAACAAAATGAATCATCGGGAATGCGGTTAAAACCATCTCCAACAGTGTATTATGATGTTCGTTATAATGAACAAACTAATGAATATGTAGCACAAAAAATGATGGGCGATGTGCCTATAGGTGTCCCGTATGCAATGACCCCAAAGGAATATTTTGATTTTTCTGCTCAACAACGAAAAAGTCAGTATTGGCAAAATCGTGCTGCTGCAAATCGTAGTGGCGATGAATCTGAATTTGTGCCAAATTTAAATCTTGGCTCTAAAAAAGATGCGGGTTTTTTTGCTGAAAATAAAGTCGATATTTCTCCGCAAGGAGCTGCAGAATTAACCTTCGGATTTAAACATACAAATAATCGAAATCCGCGATTTACAAAAAAACAACAACGAAGCACGCAACCTGTGTTTGATACTAAAATTCAAATGAGTGTTACAGGAAATATTGGCGATAAAATGTCATTAGTAGTAAAATATGACACTGAGGCTCAGTTTGAATTTGAACGAGAAATTAAACTCGAATATGAAGGTGATGAAGATGAAATTATTAAAAAAATTGAATTCGGAAATGTTTCCTTCCCGCTTAATAGCTCACTAATTACTGGAAGTCAAAGTTTATTTGGAGTAAAAACAGATTTGCAATTTGGTAAATTATTTGTTTCGGGAGTTTTCTCTCGTCAGCAAGGAGAATTTAAATCAATTTCGGTTGAAGGTGGTGCACAGTCCGAAGAGTTTCTTGTGCGTTGCGATAACTACGAACGAAATAAACATTATTTTTTAGGACATTATTTTAGAGATGCGTATGAAGGTGCATTTGATAATGTACCCGAAATTTCTACGGGAATTATTATTCGTAAAGTGGAAATTTGGGTTACACAAACTTCGTCGGGACGAGAAGATGCTCGAAATATTTTGGCTTTAACAGATTTGGGCGATAATTATGAACATCAGCCTCAAGGTACAAAATATAATCTTCCCAAAAATGGAGATTTGTATAAGAAAATCCGTAGCATACAAGGAATTAGAAATGTGAGCAGCATTTCGTCTCTATTGCAAGGTAAATATGAACAAGGACGAGATTATGAAAAGATTGAACAGGCAGTGCTTTTACGTCCGAATGAATTTGAAATTAATACAAAATTAGGATATATTTCATTGAGAACTGCCGTGCAAGCCTCTCGTATTCTTGCGGTTGCGTACGAATATGAATATCAGGGCGAAATATATCAAGTGGGTGAATTTTCTAATGATGGTGTTGAACACCCCGAGGTGCTTATTGTGAAAATGCTTAAAAGTCCTCAGGCAAATCCTCAGTATAATAATTGGGATTTAATGATGAAAAACGTGTATTCAATAGGTGGCTATCAAATTAGTAATGATGATTTTGTACTTGATATTTTGTATGAAGATGATAGAACAGGAACGCCTATTCCGTACCTTTCTGAAGGGGATATAAAGGGAGAGAATTTTTTGTCGGTTTTTAATCTTGACAATAGTACTGTTGATAATTTACCGTATAAAGATGGACGTTTTGATTTTTTTGAAGGATATACAATTAATTCTGCTCGTGGTTTAATATATTTCCCTGTTTTAGAGCCGTTTGGTTCGTATTTGAGTGAAAAAATTAATGACCCTGATATTGCACAAAAATATGTATATACACAATTGTATGATTCTACGCAAAGTGCAGCACGACAGGTGTCTGAAAAAAATAAATTTATTCTTAAAGGACAGTATAAATCGAATGTGCGTTCCGAAATATATTTGAATGCAACGCAAATTCAAGAAGGTTCTGTTACGGTTACCGCCGGCGGACGAACGCTTGTGGAAGGTGCTGACTATACGGTTGATTATGTGGGGGGAACGGTTAAAATTATTAACGAAGGTTTGCTGCAGTCGGGGAGTAATATTCAAGTTAATTTTGAAAATAATCCTTTGTTTAATATGAAAACAAAAACGCTTATGGGAACGCGTTTTGATTATAGATACACTAAAAATATAAATTTTGGGGGTACTTTGATGCGATTGAATGAACAACCTATGGTGCATAAGGTTGGATTTGATGATTATCCTATAAATAATACAATTTGGGGATTAGATGCTACGTATTCTACACAATCAAATGCTATTACCTCATTTGTAGATAAATATGTGCCTTTTGTAAGTGCTAAGGAGGAATCGTCTATCCAAATTGCAGGAGAATTTGCTCAGTTAATTCCAGGGCAATCAAAGTATATTTCTGATGCAGTTGAATTAGATAATTTTGAAAATACTGAGGGGAGAATTTACCTCCGTGAACCTACTTCGTGGCGTATGGCAAGTACGCCGCAAGGACAAAAAAATCTATTCCCTGAAGGTGATTTTTTTAATAACCGTGCTTCGCGATTTAATGCTGCTCATATTTCATGGTATGATATAAATCGTTCGTTTTATGATAGAACATCTGTGGTAAGTAGAAACGTTCAACAAGTACTGTTTTCACGTGCGGTGATGGAAACAAATTTATTCCCAAACAAAGATGTTGAGGTTTTTAATAATCTCCCGCTTTCTTTACTAAATATAGCATATTATCCTTCGGAACGTGGACAGTATAATTATGATACTGATGGTATGCCGGGTATTTCTTCGGGGCTTAATGCTGATGGTTCTCTTAAAAATCCTGCGTCTCGATGGGGGGGGCTTATGTTGCCGCTTACTACCACCGATTTTGAAGAAACAAATATTGAATATATAGAATTTTGGCTTATGGACCCCTTTATTACTGATACTTCAGGGACGCATAAGGGGGGCGATTTTTATATAAATCTTGGACGAATTTCTGAAGATGTGTTGCGTGATGGGAAAAAATCTGCCGAAAATGGAATGACAACTGAACATGGACGATACGAAGAAACTGTATGGGGACGAGTTCCTAACTATTTAGTGGTTGAAACAGGTTTTAGCAATTCTGTGGAACGTGAAGTGCAAGATGTTGGACTTGATGGCTTGAGTGATGATCAAGAACGTGTGTTTTTTGCATCGTATCTTAATGAAATAAAACAAATTGTAACTCCTGAAGTGTTTGAACAATTTTATGCCGACCCTTCTGCTGATAATTTTTACTCGTATCGTGATAATCGAGGAACAGAAAGGGATATAGTGTGGAGATATCGCTATTTTAGTAGAATTGATGGTAATTCGCCTTCTGGCTCTTCCGAAGGTTCGGCTTCGTATCGACCAGATATGGAAGATGTGAATAATGATAATACATTACAAGAAACAGAAGCATATTATCAATATAAAATTAGCCTGCGACCTAAAGATATGGTGGTAGGTAAAAATTTTATAGTGGATAATGTGCAAGAATTTATTGATGGAAAGGCGGCAGGAACATGGTATCAGTTTAAAATCCCTATTGATACTGATTTGAAACAACGAATTGGCGATATCTCAGATTTTCGAGATATTCCTTTTATGCGTATGTTCTTAAAAGATTTTGAGGATTCTGTTGTGTTGCGAATAGCTGAATTTTCTCTTGTGTATAGTAGCTGGCGAAGATATACGCAACCTTTATACGAACCAGGGGAATATGATATTTTTAATGATTCTGAATTTGATGTTTCTGTAGTAAATATTGAACAAAATAGTAATAGAACACCAGTAAATTATATTTTACCTCCGGGAGTTAAGCGGGTGATAGACCCTATGAATACCCAATTACGAGAGTTAAATGAATCGGCTCTTTCGCTTACTGTTCTTGATCTTGATGATGGTAATTCTAAAGCAGTATATAAAATGTTTAATCGGGATTTTCGTCAATTCGGAAAAATTGAAATGTTTATTCACGCCGAAGCACTTATTGATGAAGAACATTTACTCGATTATGGCGATTTAGTTGCGTTTATTCGAATTGGTTCCGATTTTACCGAAAATTTCTATGAATACGAAATTCCTCTTGAATTTACACGCCATATTTCAGAAGGAGAATCAAAATATTCTGGCAATTCATATGATGATAGACTTGCGGTGTGGCCCCAAAATAACATGCTTTCTGTGGATTTAGATGTGTTGAAAAATTTAAAACTTGAACGCGATAAAATGATTCAAGATGAAAGTATTCCCGATTTGCAAATGTATCACTTGTTTACTATGCCGCATGGAAATAACAAAATGAGTGTGAAAGGACGACCAAGTATGAGTAATGTACGTACTATTATGTTAGGTGTACGAAATCCTAAAAAATCATCAAAAAACATGAATGATGATGGCTTGGCAAAATCGGGGATTGTATGGTTTAATGAATTACGTTTAACTGATATTAATGACCAAGGAGGATGGGCTGCAATTGCCTCTGCACGTGTTGGTGTTTCTGATTTTGCAACGATTTCTTTGGCTGCTAAAACAAGTCAACCTGGTTTTGGTAGTATAGACCAAAAGGTGTTTGAACGAAGTCAAGAACAATTGTTTCAATATGATGTTGCTTCAAATGTGGCTCTTCATAAATTCTTTCCTGAACAATGGGGATTAAGTGTTCCGTTTTATGTGGATTTTTCTGAAATCTATATTACACCACAATATGACCCCACAAATCCTGATATTTTATTGAAAAATTCTCTCAATAATATGTCAACAAAACAACAAAAAGACTCTCTTTTATCTATGTCGCAGGATTTTACAAGACGTTCAAGTTATAATTTTACGAATGTAAAAATCACGAAACAGGATAGCAAACCAGGTCCTTTTAATATTGGAAACTTCTCTACAAGTTATGCATATAACTCTAAATATATGTATAATATAGATTATGTAAAACAGTATGATCATCAATATCGCGTAGATTTCAATTATTCTTTTAATATGAGACCTAAAGTATATGAGCCTTTTAAAAAGAATTCTGTGGCTTTAATACGCGATATAAATTTTTATTTGTTGCCAACTTCACTCACTATTCGTAACGATTGGGATAGAACGTATAGAGAACAACAACGAAGAAATTTATCTTCTTCTGTGGAATTGCCTGTTTTTGCAAGCAAATGGTTTGATTGGAATAGAACGTATGCAGTACGATATAATCTTGCTAAAAATATAAAAGTAACGTATGATGCTATTAACCAGGCAAGAATTAATGAACCCGATGGCGTAATTGATAAAACAGATGAAAGTATTTGGCAAGATTATAAACGAGAAGTGTGGTCTAATATGAAACAATTGGGAAGTAATAAGCAGTTTTCTCAAAAAGTTGGGTTAACGTATAAATTGCCACTTGATAAAATTAAAATGTTAAATTGGATTAATTCAGATTATAAATATTCTGGAACATATGATTGGTTGCTTGGTTCTCAACTTGCAAATAATCAGGATTTTGGAAATTTTTTGAAAAATTCAAATACAAAATCAATCGATGCAAATTTGAATTTTACACGCTTGTATCAAAAATCAGATTATTTAAAAGGTGTTGAAAGAAGAATGAGACGAACAGGGAGGGCACAAACACAAAAAAAAGAAAGTGTTAAATATGAAGAAAACAATGTAAATGTTACACAGTCAGAGGTGTATGTGATTAATCATAGGTTGCGTGCCGAAGATATTCGCATAACAGTAATTGATGAACAGGGGCAGTTGGTGTTAGGACAAACTAAATTGGTGTCTGATGTGCGTGCTGAATTTACTCCTACACGTACGGCAAAAAATGTTAAAATTGTAGTAGTTGGTCGGAAAGTAATAGAAGAATCTCCATTTACTAAAATTATGGATAATGTGGTAAATACGTTGATGATGACCAAAACGGTTTCTGTAAATTATTCAGTGTCTGAAGGAACATATATACCCGGATATAAATATTCAACAAAGGTTTTTGGTTTATATGACCCGCTTACTGGTAATCAAATTCCAGGAATACCGTATGTTTTAGGCATTATACCAGCAGATTTAGATGAAAATCTTACCACAACTAATTGGATTGTAGATAATGATTTAATAAGTGATAAATTTAAACAAACGTATTCCAATCAATTACGTTTACAGGCTTCCTTACAACCAGTGTCAAATATGCGTATTACACTTAATTCTGATAGAAGATTTTCTGAAAATTATGTACGATATCTTATAGGACAAGATGCGATAAATCATGCAAATGCACAAATTGATGGCAATTATTCTATGTCGTATAACACTATTGCTACGAGTTTTAATTCTGATAAAGCATACGAATTGTTTAAGAAAAACAGAATAAAAATTGCACATCGACTTGCTGTTGAGCGTTTTGGAGAAGTGTATGAGGTTGACCCAACAACGGGATTCCCCAAATATTTTGATCAAACTACGCAAGATGTGCTGCTTCCTGCGTTTGTATCTGCATATTCTGGAAAAACTACAGATGATGTGTATCTCGACTCTTATTTTATGCCTATGTTTTTGAGTGTGAAAGATTTTTTCCGCACGCTTAATTGGCGATTTTCGTACAACGGACTTGCTCGTTTAGAGATGTTTAAAAAACATTTTAAATCTTTAAATATAAATCATGCCTACGCTTCTACCTATAATATAGGTGCGTATCAAACATTCACTTCGGCTGCAATGTTCGATGATTTATTTATGAATCCTTCAAATGGAGAATTATATGTGGCACCGCAATATGATGTGAAAAATGTAAGTATTACAGAAAGATTTAACCCTATTATTGGTATTGATGCTCGTTTGCAAAATAATTTTACTGCAAAATTTGAGGTGCGTAATAATAGAACGGTTACGCTTTCTTTTACCAATACCGAAATTTCTGAAAACACAGGTTTTGAATTTGTAATTGGTGGAGGGTATGTGTTCGAGAAATTTAAAGTCAGCCTTAATAATCAAACATACGATAATGATTTAAATGTGAGAATTGATTTCTCAATTCGTGATAATCAAACAGTTCGTAGAAATATTGTAGAAGATGTTACGCGTGTGATTTCTGGAACTAAAATGTTTTCGTTTAAATCGTATGCCGATTATATGCTTAATGAACGTTTTACACTACGATTTTTCCTTGATTATAATTTAAATTCACCATATACAAATGGATATAATACTTCGAGTGTAAGTGGGGGAGTTAATTTGCGATTTTCTTTAATATAGTTGTATGAAAATTTTGATGACAATGTTTTTTGCTTTTTTTGTTGTGTGTGCAAGTGCTCAAGACTTTGATACAATTACTCAATCGGAGGTTTTTTACAAACACGATACGGTGCAGCAGCCTGTAATAGAAGCGTTTTATTATAACAAACATTTTACAAAACGTAATCATGTTCTTATTGATACTGGAATAGTGCAATTTCAAGATTATGAACCTCATATGCCTATTTCTCAAAATGCATTGTCTCTTGGATATTTTGCAGCTCCTTCGCTTGCACTTACCGAAATACAGGAATTTTCTCCACATTTTTATCAAAATCCATATAGCAATAGATTGTTTACAAATAATACTTCTTTGTTTTATGTTGCTCGAAAACCACTTACGCAGGTAACGTATTCATTTTCAAGTTACGAAGAGCAACAAATTTCGTTTTTTCATACGCAAAATTATTCAAAAGATTTGAATGCAGGATTGCGTATTCGCTATTATAAGGGACAAGGTGAATATAACAAACAAGCGGTGTCGGGACGGCATATTGCTCCATGGATTTCATATACGGGCGATATGTATTCTTTGTATGCTTTATATTCTTATAATTTACTTATGCACGATGAAAATGGGGGACTTATTCGGGATTCTTTAATTGAATATCCTCTTTCTATGATTATGAATCTTTCCAACGCAAAATCAGAAAAAAACTTTCAAGAAGGGCTGTTTTTACAAAAATGGAACCTCGGCAAACGTCCATTAATTGCTGATACTACGCGAACTCTTTTGCCTGTATATAAAACAGCATTTGGACATGCAATTTCATATAAAAAGTCGCAGTTTTTTTATACTGATAGCAAACCATCAAGCTTATTTTATCCTCACATTTTTCATGATTCTTTGCAAACACACGATACCATTAAAAATCTTGAAATTAAAAACACGGTGTTTTTTGAAACAACGCAAGGTGCTCGAAAAAACACTGCTATCCACTTAGGGGTTGGACATTTATATACTTCTGATTTGTTTTTTGATGCACACTATCAACATCCGCAAACCTATTGGAACAACTTTTTTTATGAGGGGGAACTTATTCAGAAAAACATATTTGGATTTGAGTTAGAGCATAATCATACGTTTTATTTTTACGGACCATCAGCTTCGGATTTTACCATACACAATGAATTGTCTAAAAATTTTACCTTAGCACATACGCATGCTATGACATTTGCTTTGCAATATGATGTGTCTCAAACAAAACCATATAGCGTGCTTTCGCAATATCAATCAAATCATGCATATTGGAATAGTGAGCGTGCATCAGTTTTTAAACAATATTTACAAGGAAAAATACATTCTGAAACTGGAAATATAGATTTGAGTGCCTCTGTGTTGCAAATGCGTAACTTGTTATATTTTAACAAAAATCTTGAGCTTTTACAGCAATCTTCTCAAACATTTTTAACACAAATCACATTGCGAAAAGTAACAAAATTACGATTCATTACTTTTGACAATCAAATTACATATCAACATCTTGAATCAGATGCAGTTAATCTGCCGCAATTTGTAACGTATAATTCTGTGTATGTTACAACATCATTTTTACGCAAACTTATTGCAACAAATATTGGTGTAGATGGGCTGTGGTTTTCTGAATTTTACGCCCCTGTTTTTAGTCCTTCATTAGGAGTGTTTTCTTATCAAAATGATATAGGTATTGGAAATTATCCTATTATAAATGCTTTTGTTTCAATTAAATATAAACCCGTTCGCGTATTGTTAAAATATAGTGGATTATATGTTTTATGTGCAGGAAAAAACTTTATTATTCCACATTATCCACAAGCTTCACCATTAGTTTCTTTTGCAGTGTCGTGGCAGTTTTTTAATTGAGATTACTATTACATAAGGTGATTTTATATTTTGAATTATTACTGAAAGGATACGCAACAAGCAATATCATTACAATTAATTTTATTTGTTTTCTGTTTTTTCTTTTTTTAACTCCTTTTAGTCGTTGAGTTTATTTTATTTTCTTTTTTTCTGCAGCAAAAAAAGAAACAAAAAAGTGCCGCACCAACACGGACTCTAAAAATCTACTTATGTATACGGTTTTAGCAAAATGCCCTTTTGTGTGTTCTACTGTAATTGATTTCTTTCGTATATGGGCAAGCTGCTAAAACTTCGTATTCATTTCGTGATTTTTCACGATTCCTTAGTTGAGTGGGTGTTCTATCCGCATGGTTTTTGGTTTAGAATGGTTTTTTAATCATTCCGTTAGGAGTGGAACCAAGAATAAAAAATGTTTTTTGAAGGGGAGGGAGTTATGGAAATTTTTTATAAATGTCTTTTCTATGAAGTACGCGTGCAAATTCCACAACTTCTTTTTCAATAAAAATACCTATACGGTAATTTCCAATACGGATACGAAAGGCATGTTTATGACCTTTCATTTTTTTTATATTGGTAATATCGGTGGTTTTTTGAGCATTTTTAATAGTGTCAATTGTGTGTATTATATCGTCTAAAACACTTTTATCTGATATGTTATGAATGTCTTTGTCAAAACGCTCTCTAAACGTTACTTTCATTTCGCTTAAGGCTTTTCATAATTTGACTTTGGGGTACAATTTTAGTTTTTTTTGCTTCAAGCATTGCAGAAAGCAACCCCGCATCAAGTATTTCTTCGTCTGACAACATTTTACTTTGCACACCTATTCTATTGGCTAATTCTAAAAATATCTTTAAATCAGTTTTGTTTTTCGATTGCAATATTAATGTGTTCATACTATACCCCTTTCTTGTTTTAAGCAAATATACAATTATAAGTTGTTATCATGCAAATAAAAATCATTCCGTTAGGAGTGGAACCATAGAAACAATTCTTTATTTTTTTCTTTTTCATTCTTTTTAGTCGTTGATTTCATTTGCTTTGCAAGGTTCGGTTCTACAGGGGAATTGTTTTAAAGTATGGTTTTTGAAAATAAAACATAATTTCTTTGTGCACTTTGCGGTTAAAAAATTAAGCTGTAGAAACCTTATCCTTCAATAAGAAAGAAATTTTAACAACATTTAGAATGTTATGTAATATTAATTGTGTTTTATGTAACTTTTGTTATATAAATATCGTATATTTGTTTTAACTTTAATTTGAGATACTAAATGAGAGGAGTATTTTTCACTATTTCCCTTTTCTTAACAACAAGTGCCATTGCGAAGACTGTTTATTCGTCAAAAGATAACCATGTAGGTAATTGGAGTGAGACGTCGTCGTGGAATGGGACTGTTCCATCTTATGATATTAAGGACAACACTGTTACAATTAATGGCACAATTACGGCAAACAACAACGTGAGTATAGAAAACAAAGGATTACTTATAGTTAAAGACACGCTTGTTATAAATGGAGATTTAACAACGAAAAACAATGCTGCTGTAACTATTGAAAATGGTGCCGTGCTTATAGTATTTGGAAGTGTTGTTATGGAAAAAATAACCGTAGCCGTAAGTGGAAAAATTGTTGTTTTTGAAAATTTTAAGCTTAATCATTCAGGCATAGGAATAGAAATTGCACCAGAAACAAATATATATGTGTTTGGGGCGGTAGATGATAAAAAATTCTCATTTCCACATGAAATTGGCTCTTTTGAATCTTTTTTGAGTGGTGAACCTGATTTAACTGATTGGTTAGATAGTAATTATGATACTGCTTTACCTATTGAACTTACGCAATTTACTGCTAATGTTGAACCGCACGGAATAACGTTTTTGTGGACAACAGCAAGTGAAACTAACAATGACTTTTTTACTTTAGAATATGCAACAAATGGGGTGGATTTTAATGCAATAACCACAATAGCAGGCATGGGTACATCAACTGTGCAAACAAAGTATGAGTTTTTTGACAACTCTCCGCAGTATGAGGGAGTAACCTATTTCCGTTTAAAACAAACGGATTTTGATGGGGCTTTTACGTATTCTCCTATTATAAGTCTTGAAGTTGAACGGCAAGATGAAAATATACCTATTGTACTATATCCTAATCCTACAACAGATAATATTACTATAGACAGCAAAAATCAACGTATTACAAACATACGCTTTTTTGATGCACAAAATAAGCACATATACCTTACGCCATTATCAGCTACAACCTATGATGTATCGACATTGCCAGCAGGTATATATTATGTTGAAATATACACAGAAACAACACGAACAGTTGAAAAAATAGTGAAAAAGTAGTGTGTATATCATATATTATTTTGATTGTATAGCGCGAAAAACAAAAATATATATCGTAGATTAATGAAATTAAGCAACTTAAAGGGGATTTTATACGTATAAATATGAAAAGGATATTTATTATGAAAACAAGCATTGTTCCATATCGTTTTTTTATTTTACTCTTTGCAGCTCTTTTGGGAGTGGTAGGGGGTGTGAGTGCGCAGCCTTTTACTGTAACGGCAGGGGCTAATATGTCTAATCTCTCTCCTGTAACTGCTTGTGGTACTAATTTTACATTTTCATTACAGCAAAAAGAACACAATCAGGCTAATTTTACGCTGAAGGATAATGGAGTTGCTATGACCAGTTCAACGTGGAAGTGCACTAATATGAGTTATCTCGGTTGGACGTCTGGTTTATGGGGCACTTCGGGAGCTGCAGGTGCAGCTTCGCCTGTTTATTATTATGTTATAAACCCTGCTACTAAGCATATAGAACAATTTAGTACTCCTCCCGTTTGTGATATCCCCACAGACCCCTCAATCACCGTAACCCCTGCTACCATTCCTAATTTGGGATATGTGGTAGGAACAGCAACTTCTCCTGCTCAAAAAATTATAGTAACAGGAGCTAATTTAGAAGCTGCTAATATAACGATTACTATACCTGCAGATTTTCAACTTTCCACTACGAGTGCAACTACAGGCTTCGGGGATATTGGTGTAGGAACTACAGTGTTGCCCGATGGTGCCACTGATGTGTGGATACGTCTTGCTCCTGGTCAAGATATTGGAAATTATTCGGGCAATGTTACTGTGGCAAGTGCAACCGATGGTATAACTAAAACAGTGGCAGTGGCAGCTGAGGTGGTACAATGTGTTGATGTATTCGATTATTCTGGTGCAACATTGAATTCTAATCTTTTGACTGCCGATGGTACATCGATTGGTTCTGAAAACTGGTGCGGTTATCCCTTTATGACGGTACATGGAAATAATAACGGATATGTGTATAAATCGGTAGCTTTAACTACAGGAATGACTTATACGCTAACTATTACCTCTCCGGCTTGTGGGGGGAATGAGTCGGGAGACATTAAACCGTTTTTTTCGGCAAATGATGGATCTAATCCGCAATATGGTACACAAGTTACTTTTCCCGCCAACAATGCAGCTTCCATTACATATCAATTTACTGTTTCTACTGCAGGAACATATAGAGTGGGGCTTCAAAAAATAAATCATACAGGTAGTGGTGTTACAGTGGATGGAATGAGATTCGAAGAATGTGTCATGGAAGCTACTATTGAAATTTCTTCTGCTTCTCTTTCTGGCTTTACATATTGCAATGGTTCTGGTCCTTCTGCAGAACAATCGTTTACTGTAACAGGTATAAATGTAACAAACGATATATCAATTACACCTCCTGCGGGGTATGAGATTTCACTAACAAGTGGTGGACCATATCAAACTTCTTCATTAACTCTTACTGAATCGGAAGGGGCGGTACCTGCCACTCCTATTTATGTTCGATTACAGCAAGGTTTGTCTACAGGAGATAAAACAGGAAATATAGAAATAACAAGCACAGATGCTGACAATAAAACAGTTGCACTTACTGGTGAGGTTGCTGGTGCGGTTATTACGGTGAGCAATGCTACACTCTCAGGTTTTTCTTATTGTGATGGGCATGGACCTTCAAACTGGCAATCATATACAGTGTCAGGTGTTTGTCTTTCAGAAAATATCACAATAACAGCTCCAACGAATTATGAAATATCTACTTCGAGTGAAAGCGGGTATGGAAATTCAATAACTCTTTCTCAATCAGGCGGAGTGGTAAACGCAACTACTATGTATGTACGTTTAAAAGCAGGAAAGAGTGCAAACAACTATACTGAAAACATTACACATGCAAGTACAGCTGCTACTTCACAAAACGTGTCATGTAGTGGTACGGTTACTCCTCAGCCAATCGTTACGCTCGCTTCCGCATCGCAAGTTGCAGCAGCAGAAGTGCAACAACATATTAAAAAACATGCATTGTCGGCGTTTACTGCCGCAGTAACAAATGCATCTGCAAGCATATCTTCAATTGCATTTACAACCACTGGCACGTATGCTGCAACAGATATTACCAAATTTCAATTATGGTATAATACTTCAAATAATTTTGCTGGGGCTACACAAATAGGAACGGATATTACTTCATCTCTTGATGCAGGAACGCATACATTTTCGGGCTTTACGCAGAGTATCGCTGCCGGAAATACTGGCTATTTTTGGATTACAACAGATTTTAATCCTACTTCAACAATAGGGAACACTATTGCAGTTTCAGCAATTTCAGATGTTACCTTAAGCACCTGTGGAACAGTAACAGGAAGCGTAACAGCCGCAGGAGAACAAACTATTATTGAAACAGATGGAATGATATATTATTCTCGACAAGGTGGTAATTGGAATGACGGAAACACATGGTCTACCGAGGGGTGTGGTGGTACAGCGGCAACAAGTTATCCTGGTGAAACAGATATAGTAATTATTTGTAATCATACAGTAACAGCAGCAAATGTAGATATTACTACAAAACCTGTTACGGTACAAAGCGGAGGAAAACTTATTATAAATGATAATAGGACAATTAATTCAGATGTAACCGTTGAAAGTGGCGGAATACTTGAAGTAAAAAATGGAGCACTCATTAATTCAGAAGTAATAGTTGATGGAACTATAACATGGCCTAATAATACTATAAAAATAGGAGCAAATGCAAATATTATGGTGAATGGTAATATTAATGCTCCAAACACCACTATCGAATTCCAAGATGAGTATGATGGCGTTGAGAAAGGAAAAATTACCGCAACTGGTAGTATGAATTTTTCTCGAGTACGATCAAAATCAGGAAGCGTAACAGGAGGTTCGCTTAAAGCAGAAAGCATTACTATAAACACATATGGAGAAAATGAAAAAGGTGTTGATGTTGCATTTGAGGGACCAACAACAATTGCAACATATATGGGATATGGATATACCTATTTTACGAATGGAGATTTAACTATAACAAATTATAATTCGAATAATAATTCTTCAGTTCCTTTAAATGAAATAGTGTCACTTAATGGTGATCTTAAGTTTACTAATAAAGTTACTACAAAAAATTCAAGCTTACAAACTAATATTGATGGTGATATATACTTTAATAATGGTTTTGAAAATGCATATAAAGGCACTCCCGATACACGGCTAATTGCTCACAATATTTATATAACGAACGAACTAAAAGGAGAAGGAGATACAAATACCTATTTAGAAGCGAATGTCATACAAACAGGAACTTTAGCAATTAATCAAAATTCACATGGTAATATTTATATTAAAAATGATTTTGATAGTAATACTTTTGGGACAACGTTTAATAATACAAATGCAACTTTTAAAATAGAAGGAAATAGTCATTTTGATAATATTTCGGGACATCTTAATGCAAGTGCAAGTCTTATTACACTTGGAGATTCTTATATGGGAGGAAGTGGTACTTTTGGAGCAAATGATGGTCCTTTATATGTAGGTGGACAGTTAGTAATAGATAAGGTACAAGTGAGTTTTCAAGGAAGTGCATATGGATATATTGGAAATGTATATGAAGCTTCAGAGTTTATAGATAAAGGTATGTACAATGGTCTTTATGATGGCGATACACAGGTCGGTGGAACAGGAAATCATCCACGAGATGCGGATAATAATCCAAATGAAAACGAAGGAAAATATATATCAATTGGCGGAGGACAAATTACTTCGGCATCTATGATTAAAGATTTATCAGAAGCTGAAACAGCAGGTTTAAATATTACCCCAGAATCATGGTCAACGCCTTTGCCTATAGAGTTAGTAGAGTTTTATGCAGATATTACCGAGCATAATTATGTGGAAGTTTTCTGGACAACAGCCACAGAAACCAACAACGATTATTTTACCTTGTATCGCTCAAACAACGGCATCACATTTAATCCTATAGCAGAAATTGCTGGTGCTGGAACTACTGTGTATCAAACTACATATTCCTATTTAGATGCAAGTTTTTATACAGGCACTTCATATTATAAATTTTCGCAAACTGATTATGATGGTAGTGTACATTTTTCAAAAACAATAGCGGTATATATCAAGCCAAATAGCGTTACCTATTTGTTTTTACCCGATAAAATACACGTTTCATTTGCCGATAGTGTGCAATCGCATCATGTAATGATTTCAAGTGTTGATGGTAGAATTCTTTTCTCAAAAGGATTTCATAATACCACTCAAACCGAAATTCCTATGCCTCATGAAACAGGAGTGTTTATTATTTCAACCTTATCGTCAAAGGGTATTGTGAATCAGAAATTTGTGCGTTAATTTAGAGGTTTAGGGGTTTAAAGGTTGTCGCAAAAACGCAAAGAAAAACTTAGCGGCTTAGCGTCTTGGCGAGAGATTTTTTACCATTCATTGTAGGTATATAGGGACGCCCCTATGTGCTCGTCCGTTTTTCCCTATGTAATATTCCATTTTCATATATCATTTCCATTCTTAACGGAATGATTAAAAACCATACTTTGAAACAACAACCATACGGAGTGTGGACATTGAGTGCAGTCGAAATATCTCTACAACCTCATTCATCATTAAAAAAGTGCCGCACTTTTTTCTGTAATAAAAAAGAAAGAAATAGTTTATTGTATGTAATTTGTAAATGTTTTTTTACATTTGCAGAGATTTAGAAGTGAGTATAAACTATAGAAGGATCTTTGAAATGATAGGCAGACACTTATTGCGAATAAAAGTTTTTCAAACAATATACGCATATCGTAAAAATGATGAACGTGATTTTAAAGCTGTATATTCAGAGCTTCAAACAAGTATTCATAAATCATATCAATTATACCTTTCAACACTTCAGTTTTTACTTGAACTAAAACAGTTTTCAGAACACCGAATTCTTCAAATTCAATCTCGAGTTATAAAAGATGAAAAAGAGTGGAAACGACTTGTGCCATTTGCAGAAAATAAAATTCTTAATCAATTAGAAAAAAACAAATCATTACAAACCATTATACGAAACGAAAAAATCTCTTGGCATGAACACCAAGATATTGTAAAAGAGTTGTTTACTTATATTATAGAATCAGAGCAATATAAAAAATTTTGTGCTCATGAGCCATCATATTATAACACGAAAAAATTTATAAAATACATATTATATTCAGTGATATTGCAGTCTGAAAGTTTTTTTTGGTTTATTGAAGAAAGTTCTATTTTTTGGAATGATGACGTCGATCAGATTGTAGCTATGGTGTTCAAAACACTTAATAATTTTACTGAAAAAAATCCTGAAGGAGGTGAAATTCTTGGAAAATTTCATGATGCAGATGCACAGGTTTTTGTGGAACAACTATTTTCTCATACCCTTAAAAATTGGGACGAATATTCGGTATATATTACAGAGCGTTTAAAAAATTGGGATCATGATAGAATGGCAGAAATTGATATTATTTTATTGCAAATAGCAATAGCAGAAGCAATTCATTTTCATGAAATACCAGTTCGTGTAACACTTAATGAATATATAGAACTTTCAAAATTGTATAGTACCGATAAAAGTAATATTTTTATTAATGGTATTTTACATTCAATTTTTGATGATTTGCAAGAACAAAAAATAATTGTAAAAAAAGGACGAGGTTTATTACAATAAAATAAAAAAAGATGAAAAAAAGTAGTATTATTTTAAGCATTTGTATAGTTTTTTTTGCGTGCAACCAAACAGAGAAAAAAAGCGACACGGTTATGAAAAATGAAACAACTTTGCACGCAGATGCAGAAACTAGTATTGAATTTAAAGAAACACATGTTGATTTTGGCACAATTACCCAAGGTGAGGTAGTGGTACATAGATACATATTTACCAATACAGGCACAGAAAATTTAAAAATAAATCGTGTTGAAGCAGCTTGCGGTTGTACTGCATCTCAATACACAACAGAGGTGGTAACACCCGGCAATGCTGGCATGGTAGAAGTTAAGTTTGATAGCAACAACCGTTCGGGTACACAATCAAAAACCGTTTCGGTATATGCTAATACCATTCCTGCACGCACGGTATTGTCATTTACCGCAGAAATAAAAAATCCTTAATTATTAAATTATTAATTTAAAACTATGAATATGTTACACATTTTATTACAAGCAACTCCTCCGCAAGGTGGCGCTGGAAATTTTATTTTGCTTATTGGAATAATGGTGATTTTTTTCTTTTTCATTATTCGTCCGCAAATGAAACGACAAAAAGAAGCCAAAAAATTTCGTGATGCATTAAAAAAAGGCGATTCTGTAGTTACCCTTGGTGGTATTTATGCAAAAGTGATTGAAATTAAATCAGACAACAGCGTTATTATTGAAATAGCGAAAGATGTTCAGGTAAAAATTGACAAATCAGCACTTGTGCAAACTACCGAAGCATTAATGCAGGGAGCAAAATAATTAGTTATTTGCATACAATGATTTTAAAATCATATAAAAAAGGTTGGTATATACGTCAACCTTTTTTATTTTTACCTTATGAATATAATTAAAACACACATGCATGCTTTATGGAGATTTCTCAAAAAATTTTTTAAGAAATTTCAAATTAATTATATAGCATTTGGTATTTTTTTAGGAATTTCTTCTTTTTTTTGGTTGTTAAATGCCTTAGGAAAAATCTACACTCTTACTGTGCCATATACCGTTGAATATCAAAATATTCCTAAAAATTTTGCTGCTGTTGAATCGCATCAACAACAAATAATGATAGACCAAACCGCTTCGGGATATTCCTTTTTAAAATACTATTTGTTTGACACTTATTTTGTAAAACCTATTGATGTAAGTGAATATGTGACAGATACCACACAAAAATCACATAAAATCAAAATTTCTACGCTTGAATTTTTATCGAAAAATCATAGTGAACTCTTTGAAATTAACTCTGTAAATCCTCATGAAATCACCAATACAATTTCTAAAATAGTGCAAAAAAAAGTTCCCGTTCGTGTAAATTTAGATATTAACTGTAAAGATAATTATGGATTTGTTTCTCCACATCTGCTTGAACCAGACTCTATTACGTTAAAAGGGGCAAAAATTATACTCGACACGATACGCTATGTATATACCGAATTGTTAGAACGCGATGATTTAAATTCATCATTTTCAACATCTTTGCACATTATTCCTATTCCCGGCGTTAAATTTGAAAAATCATATATTAAATTTTCATCAGTAGTTGACAAAAAATTATTTCATATCATTGAGGTTCCTATTAATATGTCGTTGGTGCCAGAAAAAGAACAACGCCGAATTTCAGAGTCATTTGTCATTGTTTCATACGCAGTATTTTCATCAGATTATGATAAAAGCATGGATACAACAATAAAAGCAGTTGCCACATACACCAAAAATGCCAAAAAAGAAAAGAGTATTCCTATTTCGCTTCAAAATATTCCAAAAGGCATTACAATATTATCAGTGCAACCTTCAGAACTTACATATTTTAACTTTGAAAAATGATTGAAGTAGGGTTAAGCGGAGGAATAGGAAGCGGAAAAACGTATGCTTCTCGTATATTTCAAAATCTTGGAATAGCAGTGTATGAAGCTGATTCTCGAGCAAAAATACTTATGAATACCAATCAACAATTGATAGATGAAATTACGCAACTCATGGGCAAACAGGCGTATGCAGATGGAGTTTTACAAACAAAATATATAGCACAGCAAATTTTTTCAACACCACAACTTAAAACACAAGTCGAACATATTGTGCACCCCGCAGTGTATCACGATTATGATATGTGGGTAGCAAATCAATCAGGACCGTTTGTAATTCATGAAAATGCACTTATGTTTGCAGATGAGTCATATAAAAAATTTCATGCCTCAATTTTTGTGTATTCTCCACAAGAATTACGAATTTTGCGTATTATGTCTCGTGATTCTATAACAAAAGAACAAGTAATGCAAAGAATACATACACAAACAGACACAACAACATGCGTACAAAAAGCAACATATATAATTATAAATGATACTTCAACCTTAATGATTCCACAAATACAACATATATATTCACGTATTAAGACACAAATTCATGGCTAAAATCGGAAAATTTATAGGTGCAGCTGCTGGTTTTGTGTTTGGAGGTCCAATTGGTGCTCTTTTTGGATTTGCAATTGGCTCTATGTTTGACAATACAACCGTGCATGTTCATCAACCACGAATGGGCTATCAACAAGTAACTTCTACAGATTTTGCGGTGAGTCTTCTTGTATTAATTGCTGCTGTTATGAAGGCTGATGGTAAGGTTTTACGTTCCGAACTTGATTTTGTTAAATCATATCTTTTACATGCATACGGTGAGCAAGGAGCAACCGAATTAATTGGCATGTTACGAGATGTGTTAAAAAAAGATATTCCCGTAGCCGAAGTATGCCAGCAAATTAAATATAATATGCCTTATGCAGCACGGCTTGAATTAGTGCATTTTTTGTTTAAACTTGCTGTTGCTGATGGGGGACTTGCAAGTTCAGAAAAACAAACCATTGAATCTATTGCACACATGCTTGGTATTAGTGCTATTGATGTGCAATCAATACGAGCAATGTTTTCAGATACTATAGAAAGTGCGTATAGCGTTTTAGAAATTTCTCCAGATGCTACAAACGAGGAGGTGAAAAAAGCCTATAAAAACATGGCTATTAAATTCCACCCCGATAAAGTAAGCCATTTAGGCGAAGAGGTGCAAGCCTCGGCAACCGAAAAATTTAAAAAAGTGAATCAAGCATACGAACAAATAAAAAAACAACGAAATATTAAATAACTTAAAATTATATTATATGCTCAAAGACATCTTATCTATTTCTGGACAATCAGGCTTGTTTAAATTAATTGCTCAAGCGCCTAAAAACATTATTGTTGAACATGTGCAAACTAAAAAAAGACAGCCGGTATATCAAACTACGAAAGTAAGTGCCCTTGAAGATATAGCCATTTATACCGAACAAGAAGAAACTCCTTTGTTTGAAATTTTTAAAAAAATGTTTTCTATTGAAAATAAAGCAATAAGCTCAATTGAAAAAAATGCTACTAACGACGAAATTAAAGAGTATTTTGAAGATGTTTTGCCAACGTATGACAAAGAACGGGTGTATGTTTCGGATATGAAAAAAGTGATTCAATGGTATAATATTCTTATTGAAACTGCTATTTTACCTGATTTGATTGAAGCAGAGCAAAAAGCTGAAGTAGAAAAAAACGCAGAATCTGAAACTTCTGAAGAAACAAAATCATCGGCAGGAGAGAAAAAAACAACAGAGTCTAAACCGAAAAAAGCTCCCGCTAAAAATAAACAAGTAACAGCAAAGCAACCGCAACAAAAAACGCAGGCTAAAAAAGCTAAAACTACAACAACAGTGCGTAAAGCACAATAATGTTGTATGGCGTGTAATGCAGCAGTATATGAGAGAATATTATAAAAAAGCAAAATTAAACCGAAAATTTGTTGCCCATGATCTTTGTATTGATTCGTGGGAAAGCATTCAACCCTATTATCACAAACTTGAACATCGTGAGTTTGCCTCTGCCAAAGATGTGGAAATATGGCTGTTACAAAGGTCTGAGTTAGATGCCGTGCTTGAAGAAGAGTTGGCGTGGCGGTATATTAAAATGAATGGCGACACAAAAAACGAGCAGTATGCACAGCATTTTACCGCATTTGTTGAACACATTGAACCTCATGTTGCTGCTGTAGAAAATAGATTAGATAAAAAACTATTGCAAGCTCTACAATTGCACGAGATAGATAAAAAAAAGTATTTTGTTTTTATTCGTGCCTTGCAAAAACGCGATGCTCTTTTTCGTGAGAAAAATATTCCTATTATAACTGAACTGCAAAAATTGGAGCAAAAATATGGGGAAATAGCCTCGCAGATGACAGTTGACGTTGACGGAAAAACGCTCACACTTCAACAAGCATCTGTTTTTTTGAAACATACAAATAGAGATACTCGAAAAAAAGTATTTTTACAAATTCAAGAACGAAGATTGCAAGACGAACAACAGTTACATTCTTTGCTTTCTGAATTAATTACAAAGCGACATATTTGTGCTTTACATGCTGATTTTGAGAATTATCGCGATTATAAATTTCAAGATTTAGGACGTTTTGATTACACAAAAGAGGATTGTTTTAATTTTTATGATTCTATTCAAAAAACAATTCCACCAGTGCTTGCATATATGTATAGTAAACGAAAAAAATCTTTGCAACTTGCTGCATTAAAACCATGGGATTTAGATGTTGACCCCGATAATCTTCCGCCACTTGCACCATTTAAAACCTCGCAAGAGCTTATTCAAAAAACAATTGCGTGTTTGCACGAAATAAAACCACTGTATGCAGAATACATAAAAACAATGGTTGCCGAAGGGTATGTTGACTTGGAATCTCGCATAGGTAAAGCACCGGGTGGTTTTAATTATCCTTTGTACGAAAGTAATATACCGTTTATATTTATGAACGCTGCTGGCACATTACATGATGTGGTAACAATGCTTCATGAGGCGGGGCACGCCATACATTCTTGCGTTACCGCAGAATTACCACTTGTTGAATTTAAAAATCTTCCGTCTGAAGTTGCCGAATTAGCTTCAATGAGCATGGAGTTAATTTCAATGGAACATTGGCATCATTTTTTTGATACAGACGCAGAGTTAAAACGAGCAAAACGCAGTCAACTCGAAGGGGTGATTTCGGTGCTTTCATGGATTGTGATAATAGATAAATTTCAACATTGGTTGTATGAAAATCCCCAACATACCGTAGCAGAACGCGAAAAAACATGGCTCAACATCCTTAATGATTTTGATACAAAACTTGTTGATTGGTCTGATTTAATGCATATTAAGAAAGCAAGCTGGCAAAAGCAACTGCATATTTTTGAAGTGCCATTTTATTATATTGAATATGGTATAGCACAACTTGGTGCTATTGCATTGTGGCGACAGTATATTCAAAATAGAGAGCAAGCATTAGAAAATTATGAGTGTTTTTTACGCTTGGGATATACGATTCCTATACCTGAAATTTATGCCGCAGCAGGTATTGATTTCTCTTTTTCTCTTGATTATGTTACTGAACTTATTGCATTTGTGCAACAAAAACTCGAAGAACTGTAATGTATGCGTATAATTCAAATCTCTGATATTCACATACCGCATGAAGTTGAAAAAACGCATGATATTCCTGTTCGTGAAAATTTTTCTCGTATTCTTACATCAATAGCATCATTGCAATACGATGCCTTAGTATTTACTGGCGATTTAGCTTATAAAGAGGGAGATGCAGCTATATATCAGTATATAAAACAGGAACTTTCATCTATTTCGAAACCTATTTTTTATATACCGGGTAATCATGATTCACCCGAATTGTTTGCCCAGTTTTTTTTAGAAAATGCTTCGTCTTCTATTTTATATTATAAAAAAACAGTGCAAAATAAAACTTTTTTATTTTTAGACACATCTCAAAATTACATAGATGCAGCACAAATTGCCTGGCTTAAAACGGAACTTATGGCAATGCAAGACGTTGTGATTTTTATGCATCACCCACCTTGTTATTGCGGTGTGGAATATATGGACACGCATCATGCTTTGCAAAATCAAGAAGAAATACTCAGTGTTTTGTATGCACATCAGCATACTATTTCTGTGTTTTGTGGGCATTATCATCATGCAAAAGAAATTATTTCAAAAAATGTACATGTGCATATTTGTCCTTCTACATATTATCAAATAAACCCTGTAGGACTGCAATTTGCAATTGGGAGTAAAGAAATAGGATTTCGACTTATTTCTTTTTCAAGCACCATAAAAACCGAAGTGATATGGATATAAAAAATGTGTTTTTTTGATATTTACTTCATTAAATACGATGTAAATTTATGTAATAAACTTATTTTTGAACTCAAATAAACTATATGGAAAAAATTATAATTTTAGATTTTGGCTCGCAATATACTCAATTAATAGCACGAAAAATACGTGAACTTAATGTGTATTCTGAAATTATTCCGTTTCATGCTCCAATTGAAATTACGCATAATGTTAAAGGAATTATTTTGTCGGGTAGTCCCTATTCTGTTATTGATAAAGATGCACCACAACCCAATTTGTCGTCTGTGCAAGGGAAATTACCAATTCTTGGAATTTGTTATGGAGCACAATTATTGGCACAATATGGCGGTGGCACAATAACAGCAGCAAAAACACGAGAGTACGGACGGGCAAATTTGAAATATGTTGATACAGAATCACCTTTATTTTCTTACATTAAACCTAATTCACAAGTATGGATGTCGCATGCTGACACAATTTCGGAACTTCCATCTCATTTTTCAATTATTGCCAGCACGCATAATGTGAATATTGCTGCGTATCATCTGCAAGGAGAAAATACGTATGGCATTCAATTTCACCCCGAAGTATATCATTCAACAGACGGAATGCAGTTACTCGAAAATTTTATTGTTACCATTTGTGGATGTTCGCAAAACTGGACACCTCAGTCGTTTATTGAAGCAACAATAAATGATTTGCAACAAAAAATTGGTAACGATAAAGTAGTGTTAGGACTTTCGGGAGGTGTTGATTCAAGCGTGGCGGCTGTATTGCTTCATAAGGCTATTGGTACTGCGCTTACTTGTATTTTTGTTGATAATGGCGTGTTGCGAAAAAATGAGTTTGAATCGGTTCTTGAGCAGTATAAAGTGTTAGGATTGAATGTGATAGGGGTAAATGCAAAAGATACATTCTTAGATAAATTACAAGGAGTGTCTGAACCCGAAAAAAAACGAAAAATTATTGGCAATACGTTTATCGAGGTGTTTGATAACGAGGCTCATAAACTCACAAATATTACATGGTTGGCTCAGGGCACAATTTATCCTGATGTTATAGAATCAATTTCGGTAAACGGACCAAGTGCTACCATAAAATCGCATCATAATGTAGGTGGATTACCCGATTTTATGAAATTAAAAATTGTAGAACCACTTCGTTTATTATTTAAAGATGAGGTGCGAAAAATAGGAGCTGCCTTACAAATTCCTGCTCATATTTTATCACGTCATCCTTTTCCCGGTCCTGGTTTAGCAATTCGTATTATTGGCGAAGTAACACGCGAAAAAGTGCGTATTTTACAAGAATGTGATGCCATTTTTATTGAAGGCTTAAAATCACATGATTTATATGATAAAGTGTGGCAAGCTGGTGTGGTGTTTTTGCCTGTGCAATCGGTGGGCGTAATGGGTGATGAACGTACCTACGAAAATTGTGTCGCACTTCGTGCCGTAAATTCAATTGACGGCATGACAGCCGACTGGGTACACCTTCCGTATGATTTTTTAGCAAAAATTTCAAACGAAATTATTAATAATGTGAAAGGAGTAAATAGAGTTGTGTATGATATTAGCTCAAAACCTCCTGCAACTATTGAGTGGGAATAAAGAATAAAAAATAAAAATCTTGTTTTATATCAAATTGTAATTATATAATTTTTTTTTAATAAAAAAAGAGTTATTTTTATACTTTATCCCCAAAATGAGAGAATTGTGAATATATTGAGAGTACAAAAAGCACTATGCTTTTTTATTTGTAGTGTGTTCATTTATAGTACACAAGCACAAAGTTTTCGGACTGCACAGCAAATTGCTGCCGAAATGAAAATCGGTTGGAATATAGGTAATACAATGGAGGCATTGTATGAATATAACGGAACAATTATGGCTGGAGAAACAGCCTGGGGAAATCCAGCCATTACTCAAACATTAATAAATTCTGTAAAATCAGCGGGTTTTAACACAATTCGCATTCCTGTTGCTTGGGATGTGCATGCAACTAATTCGGTAATTGATGCATCTTGGATTGCACGTGTAAAACAAGTGGTGGATTATTGCATACATAACGATTTGTTTGTAATACTCAATATTCATTGGGATAAAGGGTGGTTAGAAGAAAATTGTAATCCAGCAACGCAAAACTCCGTGAATGCAAAACAACAACAGTATTGGACACAAATTGCAAATTATTTTAAAAATTATGATGACCGTTTGTTGTTTGCAAGTGCAAATGAACCAAATGTTGATAATGCTACACAAATGGCGGTTTTGTTGTCGTATCATCAAACATTTATTAATGCTGTTCGAGCTACCGGAGGAAATAATTCAGAAAGAATACTTGTGGTACAAGGTCCACGCACTGATATAGAAGCAACAGATGAACTCATGAACCAAATGCCTATTGATGTTGTTACGGGAAGAATGATGGCAGAAGTGCATTTTTATCCGTATCAATTTTGTTTAATGGATGCTGACCAAGGGTGGGGAAATCAATTTTATTATTGGGGGGCTTGTAATCACTCAACTTCTGATGTCGCTCATAATCCTACTTGGGGCGAAGAAGCGTGGGTTGATGAAATGTTTCAACGTATGAAAACAAAATTTGTGAATAATGGTATTCCTGTTATTCTTGGAGAATTTGGGGTAAAACAACGAACAAATTTATCTGGGGCTGCGTTTAACTTGCATGAAAAATCACGGGAATATTTTCTTAAATATGTTACAAAATCAGCTTTACAACATGGAATAATTCCTGTCTATTGGTGTGCTGGTTTAAAAGAATTGTTTGATAGAAATACGGGAGCGGTATTAGACCAAAATGTGTTACATGCTTTAATGGCTGGTGCATATTCGTCTGGAACGTCTGTTAATTGCGATGCAAATGATTGTTTGGGAGTGTCAAAGGGACATGCATATATCAATGAGTGTGGCGATTGTGTGCTTGGAGCGGTGCCTTGTGTGTCAAATCTTCCGCCAATAGTTTCAATTACCTCGCCTGCTTCTTCTGCTTCATTTCCAGAGGGAAGTTCAATTACAATTCGGGCTCAAGCATCTGATTCTGACGGAAATATTGTAAAGGTTGAGTTTTATAATGGTTCTGTGAAAATTGGAGAAAGAACATCAGCTCCCTATTCTTTTACATGGACAAATGTGCAAGCAGGAACGTATGTATTAACTGCTGTTGCAACAGATAATGGTGGACTTTCTACTACTTCAGCACAGGTTTCAATTTCTGTTTTGCGTGTTGATTGTAATGGTGTGTCGGGCGGAACAGCATTTGTTGATAAATGTGGCAATTGCGTTGGCGGGAATACAGGAAAAACGGAATGTCCACAGGTAAAAGCACAAGCCGAAGATGTTTCGTGTAGCTTTGATGGTGTTGTTGAAAGTAATAATGCTGGATTTGAAGGAACTGGATTTATTAATGGTGATAATGCGGCAAATACAACAATTACGTTTCGTATAATTGCACAAGAAACAGCATCTTTTGTTGTAGGTATTCAATATGCAAATGGCGGTGCCGAAGATCGTCCTTGTAAAATTTTAGTAAATGGAGTGGAGCAAATCGCTTCTTTGTCTATGCCTGTAACAACATGGACAAACTATCAAAGTGTAGAAACTTCTCTTATGTTAGAGTCGGGAGTTAATGAAATAACGCTTGTAGCTCTTGCCTCCTCAGGATTTGCAAATATCGATTATTATTATGTGTATGGTGACGCATTGTTTGGACCATGTGATGTTACGCAAACAATTTCGCTTTCGCAAGGCTGGAATCTCATTTCGGTTTCGGTGTTATGTGCAGATGCGGCATGTTCTATTGCTACTATTTTTAATAATCTTGATGTTGAAATAGTAAAAAATGCAGATGGTTTTTGGAAATCAAATATTGCGGACGAATATAATTCGTTACAATATATTGAACCTCAAAAAGGATATTTGGTGTATATGAATACAGCGGCAACTTTAGAAATTACAGGGAGTTTGTCGTTAGAAACATGGAATTCTTCACCAAGCTTACAAAATGGATGGAATATGATAGGGTATCCCGGCACAGGCGAAGATTCTTTTTCTCCAATTCCTTTTTCTCATTATTTTAATGCAACAAACTGTCAACATATTAAAAATTTTGATGGACATTGGACACCAAATGGTGCAACAAATAGTATCACACATTTTGAGCAAGGAAAAGGATATTTTATCTTGAAATAATAAAATGTTCACTTGCAAGTGATTCTTTATTGTATAAAAGCGGTTTTTTTGTGTGAGCTTGTACCGATGTACAACCAGATGCTCTCGCAATTGCATCTCCTGCGGCAATATCCCATTCAGAAAGACACTCAAAGCGTGGATATATATGAGCTTCACCGCTTGCTACCAAGCAAATTTTTAATGAACTTCCTACAGAAATAATGCGTGTGTTTTTGTGTTGTTTTTGCAATCCTATAATAAAATTATTTGTGTCTGCAGAACGATGATATCGACTTGCTATTATGGTGTATTCAGCTAATTCTTGTACAAACGGCATTTGTGTAGCATGTTTTAATAGATTGGCAATTGCGAAATTATCTATTTTCTTAGAAATATCTTGTATGCAAAATGCACCTATACGTGATGTCCCAAAATAAAGAGTGTCGTATGCAGGGACATATACCACACCAATAGTAGGTTCTTGGTTTTCTATAAGTGCAATGTTTACCGTAAATTCATTGTTTTTTTTAATAAAATTTTTGGTGCCATCAATCGGATCTACAATCCACACTGTATTCCACAATTTTCGCTTTTCATACGGAATTTCTACAGTTTCTTCACAAATAATGGGAATACCTGTTGCTTGTAAATGTGAAATGATACTGTTACTTGCCGCTATATCAGCACGTGTAACGGGAGATGAATCGCTTTTAGTTGAAATGTCAAAATCATTAGTTTTATAGATATTCATAATTTCATATCCAGCATCGCATGAGGCGTAAATGGCATTTTCTAAAAGCTTTGTATAATTCATATGTATTCTATTATAGATAGTGTTTGTATTATAATATGCAGTACATTATGTGGTATGTGGCTGTAATGCTTTGTACAGTTCATAACATACCCAAGCATCTGTAGCAGCATATAATTTTTGAGCTTCGCTTAATGTTTGTGCATTCCAGTTTGAAAGTTGTTGACGTTTTGAAATACGAAAACCGAGCACAAGTGGACACAGTTTTTTTAAACCAAAATGTTCAATACCCACGTCTTTTGCAAGTGTTTGAATGTCAACAAATGAATTAGTTGTGAATTTAGTTATTGCTTTTAATGATTTTATATCATCATGAATTGCCGCTCCTGCTTTAACAATTTTTTTTGATGAAAAAATACGAGTTAATTCTTTAGGTAATCCTGTTATAGTAAGTCGAAATAAAAATGCATTATGATTATCGCTCAATTGCAATAAAGATGTAGCATACGAAACACCTTTTTTAAACGATGGGCGTGTTTCTGTATCAAAACCAATTATGTTGCATTTTTTTAGATAAGAAATAGCATAATTCATAGTTTCATCAGAATCTACAATATGTATAGTTCCTTTAAAACTTTGAATAGGATACGTGTTAATTTGTTCATTGTCTAAATTAGTAATACTTGGAAATAATCGCATAATCTTTATTTATTCATCGTTTGTGAGCACAATATGAGGCGAATAGAGCAAATTGTGCATTTCAGCAACAAGAGCTAAAGCACGTTGTCCCCAATATGTTTTAAAATGCATCACACAATCATATATTGCAAGTTCTTGCATTTCAGCCTTGCCTATTCTATACCGCTCTATACAATCGCGTATATCTTGATATATATCAGCAAAACATTCAGATAGATTTACACTTATAGTTTCGCCACTTTCATATGTGTCTGGTTCTTGAATTGAAATAAAAATATCATGATCACCTAATTTTTGCGCAACCGATGATTGAATAAAATTCCAATCATCTTCTGTTACAAATTGTTCGCAAAATCCATCAACATCTTCGTTAAAAGGTAATAATGAGGTTTTTAAATAGAGTAAACACACAATTTTATGAGTTGTTTCTATAAAATCTTTTTTTTGAGAATGTTCAACTCGCTCAACACATGCACAATATTCCGCAGCTACGGTTAAAAAATCAAGAATTTTTGAATTGTTCATGAAAAAATATTTTTCACAAAGGTATTAAAAAATGCTTTTTTTAGTGTACTATCTTCGTATTAATTAAAAAATTATATTTATTTGTAGTGTTGCCCGATAAAAGGAATTCAGAACTCTATAAATTATAGTTGTTATTGATTCTTAAAGAATTTAAAAGCATTACCTCTGTATTTTTCACTCATTGTAGTTGTTACATTCATGGCTTTGCAAAATTGGTTCAATAGTAAAAAAAGAGTGATACATGCTTAATACGCTCTGTGAACTTTGCGTAAATTCTTTGCGAACTTGATGGTTGAAAAAAAGAAAACCGCAAAGAGCACAAAGGAAATCGTAAAGGGCACTAAGAAAAATAAGATGTCTGTGCTTACACTGAAAATACAATACATTATCATATAGGTAAAAGTGAGTACAAACGTATAATACCTCTCTGTGAACTTTGCGTAAATTCTTTGCGCACATTGCGGTTAAAAAAAAGAAAGCCACAAAGACCAAAGAAAAGCGACAATATGAGAATTTTGTGGTTAAAAAAACGAGTGTTTTTAGTATAAATAAATTTTATACACGCTCATTGTAATTTTATTTTTGAACTTACCAGATTCAATTAATTTTATAATTGTATCTTTGAACACGTTTTAATAAAATAAAGAAATAACATACTATAATTTAAATTATATACCGTATGGAAACAAATTCTCAACACAAATGGCATTTTACAAAAATAGGTGGAGTAAATAGAGTAGTTATTTCATCGGGAGACGATTTGATGCACTTGCATGAATTAGATTTAAAAATATGGACAGCTTTGAGTTGCCCTGTTTTAGATTTAGAAATTGATGCGGCTACATTAAAACTTATAGATACCGATTCTGATGGACGTATTCGCGTGCCAGAAATATTAGATGCAGTTGCTTGGATTACCAGTATATTAAAATCCCCTGATGTTTTATTACATCCAACACCAGAATTTGCATTAGATTACATTAATCAAGAAACTGAACTTGGAAAATTATTACATGCATCTGCTACACAAATTTTACATAATTTAGATAAATCCGATGCTACGCATATTACAGTAAATGAAAGTTCTAATACAACCGCTATTTTTGAAAAAACAAAATTTAATGGCGATGGCGTAATTACCGCAGACACTTCTTTTAAAAAAGAGATACAAACCTTAATTGAGCAAATTCAATCGTGTGGCGAAACGGCTCTTGATAGAAGTGGAAAACAAGGAATAACGGCAGAAATTATTGAGACGTTTTATGACAATTGTACCAATTATCTTGCGTGGTTTTCGAAAGCACAAGATTCAAAAGAAATATTTTCGTATGGTGATGATACAGAAAATGCTTTGCAAATTGTGGACTCTCTGAAAAATAAAATTGATGATTATTTTTTACGTTGTAAACTTGCTGAATATGATGAAGCTGCAACTCCGGCTTTACATGTTATGTTGAGTCAAATTGAATCTATAACTACCAAAGATTTAACTTCATGTGTTGATGAAATAGCTCAGTATCCCTTAGCAAAAATTGAAAAAGACAAACCACTTTCTTTTGATAAAGGAATTAATCCAGCGTGGGAATCGCAGATGAAAAAACTGTATGATGTAGTTTTTTCAAAAAAATTCCCTAAAAAAAACACACTTTCAGAACAAGATTGGAATGCTCTGTTAGATACGTTTAATGCATATAGAGAATGGAAATCTCAAAAAGTTGGCGAAGCGGTAGAACATCTTGGATTAGAAACTATTAAACAAATAGTGGCTGATAATAAAAAAGAAAAATTATTAGATTTAGCTGCAAGTGATAAAAAACTTGAAAAAGAAGCAGATGCTATATTTCAAGTTGATAAAATGGTTCGATTTCATAGAGATTTATTTTATTTATTACAGAATTTTGTAACATTTCATGATTTTTATTCTTCAAATGGCAAGGCGATTTTTCAGGCAGGTAGGCTGTTTATTGATCAACGTAGTTGCGATTTGTGTATAAAAGTACAAGATATGCCAAAGCATGAATTAATGGCTGGGCATAGTGGCATGTATCTTATGTATTGTGATTGTGTACATAAAAGCACCTCTGAAACTATGAAAATAGTTGCTGCGGTAACAAATGGAGATATTGATAATTTAATGGTTGGTAGAAATGCTATTTTTTACGATAATACAGGACAAGATTGGGACGCTACGGTTGTAAAAATTATTGAAAATCCTATTAGTATTCGTCAGGCGTTTTTCTCTCCATACAAAAAATTTGCACGATTTATAGAAACGCAAGTAAATAAATTTGCATCTTCTCGCGAAGATAAAGTGCAGTCTGAAGCTACTGGTAAAATTGAAAAAACAACAGAAAAAGCTGAGCAGGGCGATATGTTAGCACAAAATACTGACCCAACAAAAACGGCAGCACAACCATTTGATATTGGAAAATTTGTAGGGATTTTTGCAGCAATAGGTTTGGCTATTGGAGCAATAGGAGGGGTGTTGGCTTCATTTATTGCAGGATTTATGAGTCTTGTATGGTGGAAAATGCCTCTTGCACTTTTGGGTATAATTTTGGTTATTTCTGGTCCCTCAATGCTTATAGCATGGCTTAAACTCAGAAAACGAAATATTGCACCATTGTTAGATGCAAATGGCTGGGCAATAAACGCTCGTGCGTTAGTAAATATACCATTTGGAAACACATTTACGCATTTAATAAAATTACCTACTTTATCGAAACTTGATTTACATGATCCTTTTAAGAAAAAAACCGCTCCTGTTTGGGTTAAAGTTTTAATAATTATAGGAGGACTTGCTGCTGCAACTTTGGTTTTATGGTATTTTGGTTATTTGGCAAAATGGGGACTTATGTAACTATTTGATACAGAAACGTAATTGGCTTTTGAGTAAAATTTTTTTTGTGAGTAGTGCAAGTTTGTTGTTATTTATTACATGAATTACGTACTGTTGCAAAACTTTGAAGTAATGATTGATCTTTTTCTATAGCTGTGCCAACTACTGCAATGTCGGCACCAGCTTCATAAACATCTAAAAGATTTTTGTCTGTACGAATACCACCACCTACAATAAGCGGAATTTGAGTTGTTGTTTTTACGCCTTTTATTATAGACGAAGGAATTATTGAATTTGCTCCACTTCCGCCTTCTAAATATAAACATTTAAGTCCTAACATTTCTCCAGCCATGGCAGTAGCCATAGCTATATCAACTTTTTCGGCAGGAATAGGACGGGTATTGCTCATGTATTCTACAGATGTGTTTTTTCCACAATCAATTAAAATATATCCAGTGGGAATAACTTCTAAACCAATTTGTTTAATTTGCGGTGCCGAAACAACATGATTACCAATAAGAAATTCAGCATTACGTCCCGAAATTAATGAAAGAAACAAAATTCCATCTGCATTATGAGTAACCTGACAAGAATTACCAGGAAATAAAAGCACCGGACCACTATAATAGCCTTTTATAAATTGAATTGTATGTTCAATATTTGCCATTAAAATGCTGCCGCCAACAAAAACATAATCAATTTTAAGTGCTTCTGCAAGGCGAGCAACTAAGGTTACACTTTCTGTAGAATGTTTATCGGGATCTATTAAAAGTGCAAGTTTTTTGGTAGATGTAAAAAATGAATCGTATATCATGTTTTCTATATTTTATTAATTATTTGTCCATGTTACGCAAAAATCTTTTGTACGAAAATACTGTATTTTAACTGTTTTATCAATTTTTTGTGTACACACTTTCCCGTTCAATTCTCCTGATTCACCAATAATTCTACCCGAAATAGTATAGTCGGTAAACGTTGGACTTGCTTCAAAGAGTTTATATAACACTTCTTTTGCCGACCAAACTGTTGTGATTTCTTGAAGAGTTGTATAGTTTTTTTGCTCGTGCATATTTAAAAAGCGAGGAGCAATATGTATAATTTTTTCTCTATCTTCTTCAACGTCTATTGCAACGTCTTTGTGTTTGTTAAGAATAATTGCAACATAATGAGCGGAATGAGAAATGCTTATAAATGTGTTTTTAAGGTATGGTTTTCCAGTTTCAGAATAGGTAATGCAAGGTGCTTTATTGGGAAGCATTAAAAAAAGCAATGCACGTACCGATAAAAATTCACATTTTCGTGTTCCATGTAATTGTGTGTAATACTCACGTTCATTTTCTTGAATATACAGATTCTCTTGGTCTGGCAACGGTTCGTGTAACTTTTGTGCAACACAAATAATTGAATCATTATGTTTTTTTGTAAAAATGCAATTCATCTTATTTAAGTGCTTCGTGTGCAGTAATTATGGTTGTATCATATTTTTGAAAAAACGGATAAAATCCTTCATCACCAAGAATATTTCTAATAATATATGCATATACATGCTGTTTTATATACGTTTTTGAAATTTCATATTCATCTTGAGAAAAAGGAATATGTTTTTGAGAAACAGATATAAATTCTTGCATAAGATTATTTTTATCTAAATATTGCACAAGTGCTGTGGCACTTTTTGTATGCAAAACATCACGCATTTTATCAGCATAATCAAATGCAAAATCATACATCACACCTTTGTGTGATAATTCTGTAAAATATGGTGTTATGCCAACCGTATCAAGAGGAACGAACATAGACGGCATTATACCACCACCTCCATATACAGTTTTTCCTTTTTTGGTAGTGTATATAAGTGAATCTGGAAACGATATGCTGTCTTTTTCAATAAATTCTTTATGTAAAAATCGTTCAAGTAATTCATTTTGATACGCTTCAAATCCATCAAAATACGGTTTTTGAATACATCGTCCTGTTGGGGAATAAAATTTTTGTACCGTAAGGCGAACAATAGAACTGTCGGTAAACATAAAATCTCTATTTACAAATCCTTTTCCGAATGATCTTCGTCCAACAATAATTCCTCTGTCGTTGTCTTGAATTGCCCCAGCAAACACTTCGCTTGCTGATGCGGAATATTCGTTAATTAACACCGCAAGTTCTAAGTCTTTACACGAACCTTTACCGTCAGCATACGATTCATCGCGTGAGTAATTTTTTCCTTGCGTATATACAATTAAATCATTTTTTTCTAAAAATTCGTTTGCCAAAAAAATAGCAGCGTTAAGCACACCACCACCGTTGTCACGGAGGTCTATTACAATTTTTCGCATGCCTTCTGTTCGCAATTTTGCTATATGTTCAAGAAATTCATCGGGTGTTGTTATTGCAAATCTGCTAATTTTAATGTATCCCACTTCGGAACTAAGCATATATGATGCGTCAACGCTATATAAAGGAATTTGGTCGCGAGTAATAACAAAATCCATTGGAACAGCATTGTTTTTTCGTATAATTTGTACCGAAACTTTTGTCCCTTTCGGACCCTTTAAAAGTCGAACAACATCAATGTTTGAGAGTTTTTTTCCAATAATAAGCGAATCATTTACTGCAATAATTCTATCTCCGGCTTTAATGCCAACTAATTCAGACGGACCGCCAGAAATAACTTGCACAACTATTACGGTGTCATTTTGTATATTAAATTGAATACCTATTCCATCAAATGAACCCAAAATAGGGTCGCGAGCTTCATTGTATTCTTCTGCTGTAATATATGCTGAATGAGGATCTAATTTTTCTAAAATGAGAGGAATTACTTCTTCAATAAGTTGCTGTTTGTCAATAGAATCGGCATATTCTTTTTCAATTAAATGCAATACTGTTTCGAGTTTGTTATGCGTTTGAAAATACATGGGTTGTACGTGTGTGATTTTTTCTCCTTGTTTTGAAACGTACATGCCAGCTATAAAAGCTGCCGAAATAATAAGAGGTAATAAAATTTTATATTTTCGTGTCATATATAATAATTAGAGAGTTATTTGAACAACTTCAATATTTGCTTTTTTTAGTAACTCAACCCCATCTAAAACCCTATAAGAATCGGTATATACCACACGCGAAATGCCCGCTTGAATTATCAATTTTGCACATTCTATACAAGGAGAGGTTGTTACATACAAAGTTGCATGTTCACTATTATTCGCAGATTTTGCTACTTTTGTAATAGCATTTGCTTCGGCATGAAGCACATATGGTTTTGTTAATCCGTTTTCATCTTCACACACATTTTCGAAACCAGAAGGAGTGCCGTTGTATCCGTCAGAAATAATCATTTTATCTTTTACTAAAATTGCACCTACTTTTCTACGAACGCAATATGAATTTTCTGCCCAAATTTGTGCCATGCGTAGATATCTGCTATCTAATAAAAATTGTTTTTGTTCATCGCAATTGTTTGACATATTGTTTATTGTGAAAGATGATTTTGAATGTTTGAAATCAATTCATTGTTTTTAATAGAGTATTGCTCCCCCGTTTTCATATTTTTAAGCGTAATTTTATGAGACGCTATTTCCTCTTCGCCAAGTATTGCAACAAACGGTATATTTCTGTCATTTGCATATTGCATTTGTTTTTTTATTTTTGCTGGCTCAGGATAGAGTTCGCATGATATAGTATGTTCTCGTAATTTAATGAGATACTGCATAGACAATTTTGCTTCTGTGTCTCCAAAATTGAGAAATAAAACATTTGTTGTTTCCGTTATATTTTGCGGAAATAAATCTAATTGTTCCAAAACATCGTAAATCCTGTCGGCTCCAAATGAAATTCCTACACCCGAAACATGTGGTAAACCAAAAACTCCCGTTAAATCATCATATCTTCCACCTCCACAAATGCTTCCCATTTCAACATCGCGTGCTTTTACCTCAAATATTGCTCCCGTGTAATAGTTTAATCCTCTTGCAAGACTGATATCAAAATCAATTTCAATAGTTTTTGGTAATGAATCTATTATAGAAATAATATATGATATTTCCTCAATCCCTTTCATGCCTATTTCCGAAGACTTTAGAATAGTAGATAAACTATCAATTTTTTCCTGAATACTACCATCTAATTGAATAATGGGTTCAAGTTTAGTAATACTTTCATTTGATAGTCCTTTGTCTATCAATTCTTTTCGTACATTTTCTATTCCTATTTTATCTAATTTATCTATAGCAACGGTAATGTCAATAATTTTATCAGGTTCGCCAATTACTTCGGCAATACCAGTTAAAATTTTACGATTATTAATTTTCAGAATCGCAGCTATTCCTAATTTTGCATACACCGCATCAATAATTTGCACAAGTTCCACTTCATTCATAAGCGAATTGCTTCCAATAATATCGGCATCGCATTGATAAAACTCTCGATATCGTCCTTTTTGCGGTCGGTCAGCACGCCACACGGGCTGTATTTGATATCGTTTAAACGGAAACTTAATATTGTTTTGATTTTGCACAACAAATCGTGCAAATGGCACTGTTAAATCATACCGAAGTGCCTTTTCACATAGTTTATTGGCAAGTTGTGCTGCCGAATCCTCTGCAAGATTTTTACTCGTTATATTTTTATGAAAATCGCCAGAATTAAGAATTTTAAAAATCAATCTATCGCCTTCTTCTCCATATTTTCCCATAAGGGTATCCATGGTTTCCATTGCTGGAGTTTCAATAGGTAAATATCCATGTAATTGAAAAACAGAACGAATGGTGTCAAAAATATAACTGCGTTTTATCATTGTAGCAGGTATAAAATCTCGTGTTCCTTTCGGTATAGTAGGTTTTTGTGCCATGTATAAAATTATTTTAATTGCAAAAATACTAAAATTGTTGTATTGAAATTACTATTGTGGGACAAAGATTTATTTTTACGTTCTATATTGATTAAGGAGAGTGGCGTTTTTGCATTTTCAATACTCCGCAATCAATGTAATATCATATAATAAAATCATTCGTTTTTTTAAACCGCTAAGTTTGCAAAGAGTTTACGCCAAGTTCGCAGAGTTTTTATCTTATTTTTCTTTGTGTTCTTTGCGGTTTCTTTTTTTACCGCAAAGTTCGTTAAGGGTTTTGAATTACTTTTATCAGGCAACAATGTAATAAAACACCGAATTACAAAAAACGCATGAATATTTTTATACTTTTGTAAAAAATCAAATCTACACTATAATATATATGTATGATTTTTTTAGTATTATAATACGAATAGTTTTATGAAACATATACGTGCTTTTTTGTTATCAATTTTAGGATTACGCAGATATTTAGAACTTATTAGTGCTGTGTATATACACTTTGTTACTAAAGGATTTTGGAAAAAAAAATATCCTGAACTTTTTTATCTTGATTCAATAATTACAGAAGGAAATGTGTGTATTGATATAGGTGCAAATTTAGGATATTAT
>Ga0265293_10002037_pt1 | contig 42113 bp, 49 predicted proteins | sample Munlanlewell138R_FD_192505 | JGI IMG/M metagenome (GOLD analysis project Ga0265293, IMG submission 192505) | Leachate microbial communities from a municipal landfill in Southern Ontario, Canada - Leachate well 138R | ecosystem: Engineered > Solid waste > Landfill > Unclassified | place: Canada...
ACCACGCGTTTTTTTTCACGGGTTTCGATAAGGGGGTTGGGGGGGGGCCGGCAGATGGGTAGACGCGGACCGAAACCAACGCCGACGACGGTTTTGAAACTGCGGGGTTCGTGGAGGGCGAAAAACCGCCCACAGGACGACAAGCTCGACCAGAAACGGCCCGCATGCCCCAAACGTTTCATTACGAAGCGAAAAACCGGTGACGGTGAATCCATAAGGAAAGTGGCGAAAAGCACTTGGGATCGGCTGGCTCCGCAGTTGCACGCGGCCGGGCTGCTCGTGGATGGATATCGTGAGCCGTTCGAGTGTCTGTGTGACAGTTACGCCCGTTATGTGCTGGCGTGCAGCAAGTGTGACGATCTCGCGATGGTGGACGTCACAGACAAGGGCAACAACGTGCAGAGCCCGTGGATCGCCATCCGAAATAAGATGTGGGAGCAGGTCTACAAAGGCGCTGCCTGCTTCGGCCTGACGCCGGCGGACATCTCCGGCGTGCGGGCTATGGAGAAGCCGACGGTCGAGGACGCCAAGCAGCGGTTCTTTGGAGGGGCGGGGTGATGGATCACGATCCGAATGAAGTATTGCGTGTGGGCGTCGGCGAGATAGAGGCGTTGCGTGTGGATGCTCTTCGGGGCGAGTGGGAGGAACAATGGAAGGGCCCCCGTGACGCCGAAGAGATTGAATGGCCGGAAAATGGAACGGAGGCGGGGTGTGATGCGTGACACGGGTCACGGGTCACGGGACACTGACAACTAAATACGCGGGTTCGGCGGACCGGGGGCACCTGGGACGCTGACGCAAGGCGAACAACGGACGGCCGTATAGGGGCCTATACCCCCTGTACGGCCGTTTTTGTTTGCGCCCGCCTGACTGTAACGAGCGACGAACTGATGGCAACGGCGACAGCAAAACCCGGACGGCCGAGGGGCAAGCGGCGGACACTGGCCCCGAAGAAGTGGCGGGGCGTGCTCTGCGCGATCCCCGGCTACGATCCGTTCCGCGACGCCGAGGACTGCTGGTTCGACCCCGAGGCGGCCGAGCACTACATCGGCTTCATCGAGACCTGCTGCACGCACATCGAGGGGGCCCTGGCGGGCCAGCGGTTCATCCTGGAGACGTGGGAGCGGGCGATTGTCGCCAATCTCTTTGGCTGGTACCGCCGCGACTTCCTTGATCGCGTGGTGCGCCGATACCGCAAGGCGTTTGTGTTTGTCCCCCGCAAGAACGGCAAGACGCCGCTGGCGGCGGCGATCCACAACGCGGTCTTCTTCCTGGACCCGGAGGCGGGGCAGATCAACAACATCGCCGCCGCCAGCCGCGACCAGGCCAGCAAACTCTATCGTCACATCGTCGGCATGGTCAATAACGAGCCGGAGATGGCCAAGCGGTGCCATCAGTACGCGACGACGCGATGTCTGACCAAGCCGGACAACACCGTGACCAAGGTGATCCCGGCGGATGAGAACGTTGCCCACGGCGACAATCAGCATCTGGGGATCATCGATGAGCTGCACGCTCAGCCCAACCGCAAACTCTACGATGCCCTCGTGACGGCGATGGCCTCGGCGAACCGCATCCAGCCGTTGATGCTGTTTGTCACGACCGCCGACTACGACCGGCCGAGCATCTGCAACGAGGAGTACCACTACGCGGTCAAGGTGCGCGATGGGATCATCGACGACCCGGCGTATCTGCCGGTGATTTACGAGGCCGACCGCGTCGACGACTGGACCCGGCAGGATGTGTGGGAGAAGGCGAACCCGAACCTCGGCGTTTCGGTCAGTCTGGACTACCTGCGCGGCGAATCGAAGAAGGCCCGCGAGAACCCGGCCTATGAGAACACGTTTAAGCGGCTGCACCTGAACATCCGGACCGAGCAGGCCGAGCGGTGCATCCCGATGGAGGCGTGGGACGCGTGCCGTGCCGAGATCGATTGGCAGGCGTACGCCGGCAAGGCGTGCTGGGCGGCGCTCGATATCGGGGCGCTGAGCGACTTTGTCAGCCTGGTCCTGGCGTTCGGCGAGGACGTGGGCGAGCCGGTGACGGTGGACTATGAGGACCTGCGCGGCGAGCAGAAGCAATGGGCGTTCGTGCGCCGCGACTACACGGTCCGGCACTTCTGCTGGCTGCCCGATCGGCCGCCGACGCGCGACCCGCGCATGGAGAGCCAGATCGCCGCGTGGACGAAGGCCGGCCACATCCTCCGCACGCCGGGCAATGTGGTGGATTACGACCGCGTCGGGGCGGATCTGGCACGGATCATCCAGCCCTATGCCGTGCAGCAGATCGCCATCGACCAGGGGTTTCAGGGGATGCAGATCACCCAGGACCTGATGCGGCGGTTCGGCGAAGAGCGTGTGGTGGCGTTTCGCCAGGGCATCCTGAGCATGGCGGCGCCGTTTCGCGAGCTGATGCAGTTGTTGATGAGCGAGCGGCTGCACCACGACGGCGACCCGGTTCTGCGGTGGATGGCGAGCAACGTGGCGGCCGAGACGCGGGGCGGACTGACCAAGCCCTCCAAAGACAAATCGAGCGAGAAGATCGACGGCATCACGGCGGCGACGATGGCCATTGGCATTGCCATGACGGCGGCGCCGCCGGCGCAGAGCGTGTATGAATCGCGGGGGATTCGGACGATATGAAGAGCCTGCGTCAAAAATTCGGTTCGTGGATCGCCAAGCGGTTCAACCTGAAGAACCCGCCGCAGTGGTTCATCGACTATTTCGGGGGCGGCGTCAGCACATCCGGCGTTTCGGTGAACCATCGCGGGGCGCTGCGGTTTACGCCGTTCTGGGCGTCGGTCCGGGTGATCTCGGGGACGATCGGGGCCCTGCCGTTCAAGGTGTACCGTCGCCGGGAGGGCGGCGGCAAGGAGCCGCAGTCGGAGCATCGGGTGTATTCGTTGTTGCACGATGCCCCGAACGCGTACATGGACGCCGTGACGTTCATCGAGACCCGCATGGCCCACGTGCTGACCTACGGCAACGGCTATGCCGAGATCCAGCGGGACGGCGCGGGCCGGCCGGTGGCGCTCTGGCCGCTGCTGCCCCATCGCACATGGCGTAAGGTCCGCGAGGATGGGACGCTGTACTATGAGGTTCAGGTGGATGATGCTGGCACGCGGGTGCCCATCGCCGATGCCAATGTGCTGCACATCAAAGGGCTGGGCTTCGACGGCTACACCGGCTACGACGTGGTGAGCTACCACCGCGATGCCATCGGCTATGGGATTGCGACCAAGGAATATGGCGCGCGGTTCTTTGCCAACGACGCCTCGCCGGGTGGTGTGGTCGAGCATCCGGGCCCGGGCTCGCTGAGCGATGCGGCATTCAAGCACCTCAAAGACTCCTGGAACGAGGCCTATGGTGGCCTCAAGAACAGCCATCGGGTGGCGATCCTCGAGGAAGGGGCCAAGTTTCATCCGACGGGTGTCGAGCCGGCGAAGGCGCAGATGATCGAGACGATGAAGTTCACGATCGACGACTGCGCCCGAATCTTCGGGATTCCGCCGCACAAGATCGCCTCGATGGAGTTCAGCAAATACGCCAACGTCTTCGAGTTGAATAACGACTTCTATTGCTCGACGATGCTCTATTGGTTCCGCAAATGGGAGCAGGAGATCAACCGAAAGCTCTTCGGTCCCTCCGAGCGGGGACGGCTGTTCGTCGAGATCCTCGTCGATGCCCTGCTGCGGGGCGATTTGGCGTCGCGGACGGCCTACTACGCGACCGGTCGGCAATGGGGATGGCTGTGTACCGATGACATTCGCGAGAAGGAGAACATGAACCCGTTGCCGGACGGCAAGGGGAAAATCTATCTCGAACCGTTGAACATGAAACCGGCGGGCCAGCCGGACCCGGCCGCCGAGCCGGACCCTGACGCCAATGACGACGCCGAGCGGGCGCATCGGGCCCTGCTGGCGGCGCAGTGGCAGCGGATTGTCACGCGGGTGGCGAAGACCTCCGCCCGCAAGTCAACCGGCAACGGGTTCTGGGCGGGCGAGCGGGGTTGGGCCCGCGATCTGCTGCGCGATCCCGTGCGGGCGTGGGCGGCGGTGACGGGGGCCACTGATGCCGACGCCGCACTCGATGGGATGCTCGATGATACGCTCTGCGAGCGTTGGGCCAACGACAACCACGACCCCGAAGGCCTGGCCATGCTGCTGATGGCCCGAATAGGAGAACACCATGCCTGAGAAACCGGAATATCTGAGCATCCCATTGGCCGAGGCGGAGTTGCGGGCCGAGGACGGCGAGCAACCCAAGCTCGTCGGCTACGCCTCGCGATACGGAAACTGGTATCCCGTGGGGGATTTCCTGGAGCGGATCAAGGCCGGCGCGTTTGACGAGGTGCTGGCCGACGAAGAGACCGATGTGGTGGCCTCGATGAACCATGACGTCAACTTCGCCTTCGCGCGTCAATCGGCGGGGACGCTGCGGCTGACCTCCAACACGGTCGGTCTGCAATACGAGGCGGATGTCACCGACTCGGACGGGCGACGGGTCTATGAGAAGGTTCGGGGCGGGACGATCAAGGGCTCTTCGTTCATGTTCAGCAATGTCGAGGACACGTGGGAGTTCAAGGACGATGATCCGCCGCGACGGACGATCACCAAGGTCGGCCGGCTCTATGAGCTGGGGCCGGTCGTCTGGCCGGCGAACACCGCCGCGACCGTCAAGGCCCGGGCCGAGGAGATCCTCGCCGAGGCCCGCCAGCGGCATGCGGCCACCGAAGAACCGGAGCCGCCGGCCGATGCGCCTGCGGCCGAACCAGAGGAACAGGACGCCGAATCTACCGCGCGGCAGGCCCGCATCGAGCGGACCTGGCGTGCGATGCAGAGGATCGCGGCACGGAACGAGACGGCATTGCAACGGATTCGACAGGCCGAGGCCTGATGGGAAAGGGCCGGGGCCGATGTCCCGGGCCGATTGTGAACGTGACAGAACAGGATTGAGAAACACGCTGCTTCGGCAGCCATGACAACTCGGGGCTCGCGATGACAGGCTGATCCCCTGCGTCGCGACGCAAGCACAGGCAAAAAGGCCGTACTGGGGCCAGTACCCCCGGTGCGGCCTTTTTGCTTGGGCCCCGGCAAGGAGAACAACATGACGGTATTGCAAATGCGGGAGCGGGTGGCGCAGGAGATCGAAGCAGCCCGCGAGATCAAGGAAAAATGCGACACGGAAGGTCGCACCATGAATGAGACGGAGGCCAACGCCTTCGAGGGTCACATGAAGGAGGCCCAGCGTATGGAGGCCGAGGCCGACCGGCAGGAGCGTCTGGAGGCGTTCGAGGCCAAGATGACCCAGCCGCAGGAGACGGCGACCAAGCCGCAGATCGACGACGGCAGCCGGGTCGAGGTGACCGGCGGCCCGCGTATCGTGCGGCACGGCAGCCTGCGCGCCTTCAAGGGCCCCAAGGCCGAGATCAATGCGTACCGCAGCGGCCGGTTCCTGGCGGCCGTGCTGTTCGACGATTCGAGCAGCCGGGAATGGTGCCGCAAGAACGGCATCGCGATCCGGCGCGACACGGACATGGACTCGCGCGGCATGGTCGAGGGCATCAACGCCAAGGGCGGGTTCCTGGTGCCCGACGAGTTCGAGCGGTCGATCATCGACCTGCGCGAGACCTATGGCAACGCCCGCCGCAACCTGCGGATCAAGCCGATGGCCTCGGATCTGTCCAACGAGCCCAAGAAGACGGGCGGCCTGACCGCCTATCCGATGGGCGAGGGCACGCCGTTCACCGAGAGCACTCAGGTCTGGGGCAACGTCCGGCTCGTGGCCGCCAAATGGGGCGTGCTGACCAAGATCAGCAGCGAGCTGAACGAGGACACGATCATCTCGCTCGCCGACGACCTGGCGGTGGACATCGCCCGGGCCTTCGCGATGGCCGAGGACGTCGCCTGCATCGACGGTGACGGGACCAGCACCTATCACGGAATCATCGGCATTCGCACGCTGATGATCGACGGCGATCACGATGGTTCGTTCCACGACGTGAGCAGTGGCTGTGACCTGTGGAGCGAGATCACCGAGCCCATCCTGGGCAGTGTAATGGGCAAACTGCCGATGTACGCCCGCGTCGGCGCCAAGTGGCACTGCTCGCCGCTGGCAAAGGTCGCCGTGTTCGACAGGCTCCTCCGCGCCGCCGGCGGCAACACCAACGCCAACCTCGCCGCCGGCCAGCCGCTGATGTTCAACGGCTATCCGATCGAGGAATGGCCGGCGATGCCGGAAGCAGACGCCGGCGCCGCGCTGAACGACAAGATCATGCTGATGTTCGGCAACCTCGAACTGTCGAGCAAATTCGGCACACGGCGGGGCGTCACGATCAAGACGCTGATGGAACGCTACGCCGACACCGACGAGATCGGGATCGTGGCGACCGAGAGGTTCGACATTAACCACCACTCGATCACCGGCAAGACGTCGGCGGACGCCGGGCCCATCGTCGGCCTGCTGGGCGGAACGTAATCGGCCCATCCGTGATCGTGTGACACAACAGAAACAGGAATCTCTGGCAAGGAGATAACACATGGTACCTGAGAGCAAAACAGTGCTGATGCATCTCGCTGATTCGGCGGCGTCCGGTGCGGACGTCGTCGGCGTCGTGGACACCATCGGATTCAACTATCTGACGGTCGACGTGCTCACCGGCACGGCCTCGGCGGCCGAGACGGCGGTGACGGCCCTCCAGCTCGGCGAAACCGACGATTCCACGGCCCACAGCGATGTGACGACGGACATGGATCTGATCCCGGCGTTCACGGGGGCGGCGGCGACGAGCACGTCGGCGGGATTTGTGCTGCCGGCCCGAAGTTCGGCCACGACCAACATCTACCGGTTCAACGTCGATCTGCGCGGCCGCAAGCGGTACATCGGCTGCCACTTCAATCCGGTGACCACAGTGGCCGAGGGCGTGGCCATCGTCGGGCACCTGTACCGCAAGGACGTGACGCCGTACGCCGAGACCGTCGGCACGGCGACCGAGGGCTACCGAGTGATCGTCAGCGGCTGATCCGGCCGGATGATCGGACTACTCGTTCATCGGGCCGGCGGTCGCGTAGGCCCCGGCCCGATGAACTCTTGTGATGAACGAGGAAAACGAACATGACGCTACAGGAACGAATCAAGGCGGTACCCTACTGGTACCATCGCATCGAACTTCCCGATGGGACCGTGACACCGGGCTGGAGTCCACTGCGCGCGGAGCGGTACAGCATCCCTGCCGATCTGACGGGCAAGCGGGTGCTCGATATCGGCGCGTGGGACGGCTATTGGACCTGGGATGCCCTGAAGCGCGGGGCCGCCGAGGTCGTGGCCATCGACGATTTCAGCGACGATCTCGGGCGTGGGATAGTGCGGAACGGATGGGAGACGTTCGATCTCTGCCGCGAGGCGTTTGGATTTCGCAACGCGGGCAATCAAACGGACGACGGGATTTTCGTCAACGACAAGGGGCAGTCCGTCGTGCGGACGAAGATGTCCGTCTACGATATTGGCATTGACAATCACGGATTTGCCTTGGCGAAACCATTCGACATCGTCTTCTTCTTCGGCACGATCTACCACCTCAAGCATCCGCTGCTGGCGTTGGAGCAAATCGCCAGTGTGTGCAAGGGCTCGATCTACATCGAAAGCGCCGTCTGCGACGACTACAGCCCCTATCGCGGGGGGGTGGGACGCGGGTTCGCCAATTACGAGATGGTGGCGGAGTTCTACCCGCAGGACCAGTGCAGCGCAAACCCATCGAACTGGTGGTGTCCCACGCTGCAATGCCTTGGGGCGATGGTCGAATCCGTAGGATTCAAAGACGTCAGTGCCTGGGCCCTGATGGATGCCCCGACGTGCCAAGCCGAATGCCGTGGTTTCGTCAGCGGGACCAAGGACCCGGCCGTCGAGCCGGCGTGCCGGCCGGAGGATGTGGAACTGCCGGGCCCGGACGACCGGCCCGCCGCGCGGGTGGCCGGTGTGATGAGCGTGCCCCGATTGCTCTTCCACGACAACATGGCGTGCGCCTTCGAGGCGTTTGCCGGCCTGCACATCCCCGTGATGAAGGTCCAGGGCGCCTTCTGGGGCCAGTGTCTGGAACGCGGGATGATGCGGGCCATCGACGATGGAGCGGACCTGATCGTCACCATCGATTATGACACCGTGTTCAAGCGGCGGGATGTCGAGGCATTGCTGGATCTGGCGTACCGACATCCGGAGGCGGCGGGGATCGTGCCGATTCAGGCCAAGCGGGCGGCGGACCAGCCCCTGCTGAGCGTCAAGGGCCGCAGCGGTCAGCCGATGTCGGAGGTCCCGCTGTCGATCTTCGAGGCCGAGACAACGCGGATCGCCACGGGGCATTTCGGCCTGACGGTGCTGCGCGTCACGGACCTGATGGACATCCCGCATCCGTGGTTTCTCGGCCAGCCGAACGCCGATGGCATGTGGGGGCCGGGCCGGGTGGACGATGATATGTACTTCTGGCGCAAGCTGGAGGCCGCCGGCAAGGTGGTGCTCAGCGCCAACCGTGTGGCGGTCGGACATCTCGAATTGATCGCCACCTGGCCGGACCCCAGCGGGCGGGCCATCTATCAGCAGACCAAGGACTATCACGAGCGCGGCAAGCCAAAAGCGGCTTGGAAATGACAAGGAGATGACGATGAAGATGCTCAGCGTGAAACTCGCGAAGAAATGGAGCGGCCACGAGGCGGGCGAGACGGTGACGGTCGAGGACTTCACCGCCGAGAGCATGGTCCGCAAGGGCTATGGCCAGATCGTGCCGAACCGGCCTCGTCCGGTGGTCGAGACGGCGATGGCCGAGCCTCCGGTCGAGCGGGCGGTGGCGCCGCCGCAGATCGAGCCGCCGACGCCGCCCACGCCGGAAATGAAGGACGATGCCGATGCGGATGCGTCGCCGAAGACGACCCGCCGACGCGGCAGGAAGGCAGGTGACTGATGGCGATCACAGTGACTGCGATCACGACGACGGCCCCGTTGTCGGCCACCCTCGGCGCTGTGCCGTGGCAAGTCAACGCGGCGACCGACGACGCCAGCGGCTGCGAGACGATCAAGGCGGCGCCGGGCGCGACGTCCAAACTGGTCGTCACCCGTCTGTGGATCTACATCGGCGGCGCGGTGACCGTGACGATCGGGGCCGGCAAAAGCAGTAGCGCCGTGGAGGCGGTGCTGTTCGGTCCCGTCGGCGGCGCGGCGGGCACCTACTGGCTCGATTGCCGCGAGCGGCCTATCGAGCTGCCGGCCAATAAGGCCCTGACCGTGGACGCCAGCGATACGGCCTATCTCTGCGTCTACGTCGAAGGCTATACCAAGACCGCGTGACGAGAGGAATGCGATGATGGCGTTGACGGCAGAGGACCATGAGGTGGTGCGGCTGATCGCCAATGAGGTGGCCAGTGCCGTAGGCAAGGAGATGGCGGCGGCGCAGCGGGCCGTGACCAAGGAACTGATCGAGCAGCACGCGGCGGCCTGCCCGGTCAAGTTGACGCTGTACGGATCCAAGCGGCTGCTCGTCGGGATCGGCATGGGCATGGCCGCCTCGGCCGGCGGCGGCGGCGTGCTCGGCGCGATGATCGGCAAACTAATCATGTAGAGGGCAGCGATGGCGATTACGTGGGACATTCAGATCAGCAATGTGGACGTGGCCCGCCGCCGGGGCGATGTGACGGCGACGCGGACGGACAGCGAAAGCTCACTGCCGACCGAGGTGTACGCCTTTACGGCCGTGCCGCTGGAGACGCCGCAGCAGCGGCTGGCCCTGCTCAATACGATCAAGGCCAGGGTCGTCGAACGGGCCGAGCACGATGCGAGCGTCGAGGCGATCGTGACGGACCTGGAGGACCAGGGCAAGACCGCGCTGGAGGCGTGGGAATTGACGAGGTAACGAGATGGCAGATACGGGATACAACTGGCAAACGTCATGGTCGGCGATGCCGATCGGGGCCGGCGACTGGACCGACAAGGCCGTCAACGACAGTGCGACCGATACCGGCGATGCGCTGGACTGCGACGGCACGGCGTCCGTGCAGGTCTCGGTCACGGCGGTCGAGGACAACACCGGCTCCATCGACGGCGTGGTCACGGTGTATTTCCTGCGCGACTGCGACGGGACACACTACGAGACGCCGAGCACGGCCAGCTATGCGGCGGCGTTTACACCCGTCCAGAACAGCACCGTCTACTGGTCGGTCGCGTTGGACTGTTCGCTGTGGAATAAGTTCAAGGTCGCCTGTGTGAACGAGGCGGGCCAGCAGTTGGTCCTGTCCGTCAAGTACCTCTTCGCTACGGTCCCTGCTGCGAGCTAACCGATGCCGATGGTCAAACCACAACGCGGATCGTTACTTGTACCGGGCCATCCGATGGCCCGCGGTCTCGTCGGCTGCTGGCTGATGAACGAGGGGGCGGGGACGCTGGTTTTTGATGCGAGCGGGAACGGGCGACACATCACTATGAGTGGGATGAACGGTACCAGCGGCGGGTGGATAACATCTACCGTGGGGCCTGCATTGCGGTTTGACTATAGTAATGATTACGCAATCACACCGGCCAATTTTCCCGCGTTCGGACTGGGTGACTTCACAGTGGCAATCCTGTTCCGTGCCGATAGCGTTCATCACACCAACAACTGTATCGTCTCGCAGGGCACGTATAACGACGGGTGGGTAATATACAACTTTAACGACGACTGGCGCTTCTACATCGGCGGCCAGTATATGACAATCACCGCCTATGAGTCGACTAGTCCGGAATACAGCCGCCTTACATGGATGTTTATAGGCCGTGCGAACGACCAGATGTTTGTGTACCGAGACGGTCTCTCAGCACAGTTCACGGGTGACTCTATCAGCGGCGCATCTGTCAACATGGATGCGACGTACGGGCTGCGGTTGGGGGCTCGTGGTACATCGAAGGCAGAGCGATTCTTTGATGGCGACATTGCGGCGGTGCATTTTTTTCACCGTGCCCTGTCCGCCGCCGAGATCGCCAGTCTATACACCGACCCGTATCAGATGTTCCGTCGTGGCAATCCTGTAATTCTCGGCGGCGGGGCCTCCGGTGCGAACAACTACACCTTCACGATCAACGATGGCATGGGTGTGTCGGACGACAGATCGAATCTGGCGTCGTTGATCCGGTCGGTGGCGGAAGGGCTGGGTTTGTCGGATAACGCCTCTTCTGTCTCGTCGCTGCTCAGGACATTGTCGGATGCGATGGGGATTGAAGACGCCGAGTCGGCGTCGGCGGCGATTGTTCGCGGGCTTAATGAAGCGGTCGGATTGACGGACGCCAAGAGCAAGCTGTCGGTTGCGGTGCGGCAAGTGGCGGACTCGATTGGGCTCGATGATTCCATTGGGTGCCTGTCGGTTCTGCTTCGCACGATCAGCGACGCCGAGGGCGTCACTGATGGCCAGGTTCTCGGTCGGATGCTGGTCGTGGCCGACGAGATCGGGGCGGCCGACGAGATCGGACGGGTGGTGGCGTACCTGCGAACGAAGTCCGAGTCTGTGGGGCTGTCCGACGAGATGATCGAGGGGGCAACAGCCGCCATTGCCAAAACGATCAGTGATGCGATGGGCCTGTCGGATGAGGCAGTGCGGTTGTCCGTGGTGGTTCGGGGAGTGCTGGACGGGATCGGGATAGCCGATGCGGCGCAGCGGTTGTCAGTGTGTCTGCGCGTTGTGACGGATTCTCTTGGTATCACCGATGGTACGGCGATGGCCCGGGCGATGTCGGTTGCCGAGACGATGGGGCTGTCGTCGTCGTGGTCGAAGGCTGTAGGGTACCTCCGTGCGCAGTCCGACTCGATGTCTCTGGCGGACGACTACGCCTCTGCATGGGCGGTGCTGCGGACGATCGACGAGACCCTGGGCGTCACCGACCAGATGATCCAGGAGGGCGTGGCGGTCCTCGTACGGATCATCAGTGACGTGGTCGGTGCGACGGACTCGCGGTCGCAGGTACATGAAGCTCTGCGAGTCCTGACCGCATCGGTGGCGACGAGCGATTCGGTGGCCAGGCTATTTGCCGTCAGCCGGGTGATTGCCGAGGTCGAAGGGTTGACCGATGTGGCGAGCCGGGGACGGTTCTACATGATCGCGGACACGTTGGGGGTCTCCGATGAGGTGGCCCGGCTGGTGGGGTTCCTGCGGTCCTGCGATGAGGGAGTGGGGGTAATCGAGGCGATTCTTCGGGTCTCCGGCGTGGTGCGCCGTCTGGACGATTCGATGGGGGTGACGGACTCCGAGCAGCATTTCCTCAGTGGTCTGGTTCAGGCGGCAATGGCCTTCCTGATTCTGCGAAAAGGTCGATGAAACTCCATTGGAAAGGCAGCATGATGAAAGCACGATTCACGATGCGAGGCGAGGTCATTGCCGAACTGCGGGACAAGCACGGCAACCTCAAACAGCGGTCGGTGACGCACAACATTGTAACGGACAAGGGCGACGCGCTGGCGGCGGCGGCGCTGTACTCGGCAGCCTATTCTGGTTGGGGCATGAAGCTGGGGACGGCGACGACGGAGGCGGCCAAGAGCGGCGCGGGCAGCTACATCGCAGCGGGAGACTATGTGTCCGGCTCGGCCAAGGCGCTGGATGACGGCACGCCCAAACAAGGCGCATCGGCCAACATCGCACAGTTTCGCAGGCTATGGGCAGCCGGGGAAGGCACGAACGCCGATATCAACCGCGTGGCGATTGTGGACAACACGACCGACGCCGGCGAAGCGGATGCGACGCACACGTTTGCCATCAGTGTGTTTGACGGTGCGATCAACAAGGGCGCGTCGGACACCCTGGCCGTGACGTGGAACGTCACTTTCCTCGGCGCGTAATCCTGTGGTTTCGGATGACTTCGTAGAGGTGGCGCATGCAGCAGGTGATTCCCGGACAGGCCAATACGGTGCAGTGCGACGTGGTCAGCAAGACCACGGCAGACCCGATCGTCTCGGGCACGGCAGAGGCGTTCCTGCTCTGTACGGCAGGGGACTCCGGTACGGCAGGTTGCTGGGCGCTGTACAAATCGGACGGGACCACGAAGGTGGCCGACGGCACCGTCGCCGAAACCTCCGGCGGTGACATCAATTTCGATGAGACCGCATGGCTGGCCGGCGGGACCGTGTCGGTCGGCACACTGACGTTGACCATCCCTCCGGCGTAGTTTTGTAGAGGTGATGCCATGCAGTTCGTGCGATCCGGACAAGCGAATCTCATCACGGCCGATCTGAACGATGGGACCAACCCGATCACTACCGGCGTGGTGACGCACTACCTCAAGGCCCTCTCGGGCGCCGCCGCCGGCCAGTGGTGGGACGGCGCCGAGGCGGCGTGGTCGGCGACGGAAGCAGCGGCCGGGACGGGCGCGCACGATGGCCGGGGCCACTGGACCTGCTCGGTGATCGCCGAGGCGTGGACCGGCGGCGTGCGGTATCAGACGTACGCAGCGCACGCCGACGACGGGCAGATCAACTACCGCGATGAGGTGTTGTGCCTGACCTCGGGCGGCACCTGGCCGGAGGCCGCCGGCGACTGGCCGGTGAGCGTGTCGGAACTCAAGGCCCATTGTCGGATCGACGCCGACGAGACCGAGGAGGATGCACTGCTGGCCGGCTACCTGGCGGCGGCGACGGGATGGGCCGAGATGTACAACGGCCGCAAGTTTCTGAGCCAGTCGTGCGTCGATACGCTGGACGCCTTTGGCGGCACGATCCAGCCGCGTTTTGCGCCGCTGGTCTCGGTCGAGAGCATCGTCTACCTCGATTCGAACGGCGACGAGCAGACGCTGGACGCCGCCGCGTACCGCGTGGCCATCGGCTCGACCGTCGGTCGGATCACACCGGCCTTCGGCACGAGCTGGCCGGGCACACAGGCGGTCACGGGCGCTGTGACCGTGACCTACACGGCGGGCTACGGCACGGAGGCGACGGACGTCCCGGCGATCTACCGCCACGCGATCCTGATGATCGCGGCCAGCCTGTACGAAAACCGCGAAGAGACGAGCCCATTGACCATCCATCAAATTCCGTTCGGCGCCAAGGCGCTGTTGGGCATCGATCGATTGGTGCCGGTATGAGAGCAGGACGATTGAAAAAACGAGTGGCGATCCAGCAGGCGACCGACAGTCGCGGGGCGACCGGACAGGTCATCAAGACCTGGGCGACGGTGGCCACCGTCTGGGCCGGGATCGAGCCGATCAAGGGCGACGAGCGGGTCGCGCAGCAGGGGATCGAGGGGGCGATCAGTCACCGGGTCTACCTGCGGCATAACGCGTTTCCGTCGCTGACCAGCAAGAACCGTCTGCTCTACGCCGGTCGGGTGTTCGAGATTCGCGGTGCGATCAACGCCGCCGAGGCGGGCCGCGAGTGGGTGTTGGACTGCCGGGAGATCGTACCATGAGCGTATCGCAGAGCGGCGGCTACCATTTTACCATCGAGGGGGTCAAGGAATTGGATCGGCTGTTTGCCCAATTCGAGAAGGTCTCGGCCCGCAAAGGCATCCGCCGGGCGGTGCGGGATGCGCATCGCGTGGTCTTTGATTCGGTTAAGCGACATATTCAAGGCCTCTCGTCGCGGGTCGAAGAGCGGATGGGGCCCGGCCTGCGGGAGCGGATGGGCAAGGCGGTCAAGCTGCGGGCCCGGCGCAGGAATCCGGCGGGCACGTATGCGATGGACGTACTCTTTGCCGAGCCCGAGGCGGCCGGGCTGGTGCATTATCCACGAGGGGCCTCCAGTTCGCTGGCCACCAAAAAGACGACCGGACACCGCACGTTCATCCCGGCCGCGCTGGAGTTCGGACACAAGGACCGGTCCGGAAAGCCGGTGGCGGCCAAGCCGTTCATGGGCCCGGCCGTCGATGCCAGTCGGCGGCAGACGGAGGCCGAACTGAGCCGGACGCTGGCCCGCGAGCTGGATCGGTTGGTCGCGGAGCATAGACGCCGATGATGGACCAGACGCTCTATACGATTCTCTCGACGGATACGACGATCAGCAGCATCGTCGATGGCCGGATCACGCCGCTGGGCGATACGACGCCGGGCGAGACAGAGGACCGGCTCATCTATCGCCAGGTGGGCGGATGGCGTGACTACGACTGCGACGGCCAGGGCCTGGCGCACGGTCGGTTTCAGGTGACGGCGTGGAGCGCCACGCACGCCGGGGCCGCGACGCTCGGCGAGGCGGTGCGTGCGGTCCTGAGCGGGTATCGTGACGCCGACGACGGCGGCGTGCAGATGATCCTCGTCGAGAACCAGGGCGATATCGAGAGCTTGGCGCCGGACGAAACGGCGCAGCAATACGGCAAATTCATTGAGATCGTGATGATCTGTAAGGAGTCCTGATATGGCTGTGACAATCGACAATCTTCTGTACGGCGCGACGCTGAAGTTCGGGACGACCGACGGCATCACGGTCGGCAAGGTGATCGACGCCTCCGGCAGCTTTGCGACCCGCAACGCACCGGAATACAACATCTGCGAGGATGCCGCCAACAGCATCCTTCCCGGCCTCTACGCGTACGGTGCGCTGACGGTGCGCTGCGCCTGCTACACAACGGCGTCGGCGATCAATCAGGTCCTCCGGGGTGCGAAGATCAGCGTCAACAGCAGCGTGATCGGCCACCTGACCAGTATCGGCGGCAATCTGATGACCCGCAATACGCCGGAGGTCATGGATTGCGATAGCTGGGCCCGCACGCTGCTGTTGGGCACGTTCCGGTATGGGGCCCTCAACGTCGGCGGCATCTACGATTTCGACGATGACGGGGATTACGATGACCTGATCGCCCTGATTACCAGTGCGACGCCGGAGGTGGCGGTCTCGCTGACGCTCGGCGACGGCATGGCGATCGCGACGACCTCGGCGATCCTGACGGAACTGGCCCTTCCAGGCGCATCGGGGCCCGAGGGCCGGCTCGACTTCAACTATACCCTCCAGCCGACCAGCGATGGCGTCTGGGAGGTGACGGGCGTCAGCGCCTACAAGAGCCTGCTCGACAAGGCGGTGGTGGCCCACGACCCGCCGACGACGACGCCGATCGCCGATGTGGAGTTCGCATTTGACAACGGCGCCACGCTGACGGCCGATGCGGCGGTGATTACGAGCCTGGAGGCCCCGTCGTCCGGCGGCTGCGACGACCAGGTGACGTACGCGGTGACCCTCCAGCCGATCAACGGCAAGGGGTGGGAACACGCGGGCGTGGAAGCATAACCCATAAGCGACACGATGAACGGGAAGGATTGTTGTATGGCAATACCACTGACCAAAGAGCAGTTACTGGCGGTCAACGACGCCGAGCGGCGTACCGTGGACGTGCCCGAATGGGGCGGCGCGGTGACGTTGCAGCGCATGGGCGCCCTGGCGTATCAGCAGGTTCGCGCCGTCGGCAAGCGCACCGACTTCGACGATCCCGAGCAGGCCGTGCGGTTCGCGCTGGCCTACGTGGCCGCCTGCGTGGTGGACCCGCAGACGGGCGAGCCGGTCTTCGACGGCGAGGCATTGGCGGTTCTGGAGCGGCGTTCGCCCCAGGCCGTGGATCGGCTGTTCGCGGCGGCCCTCGAGCTGCACGGTGCGACGACCGACGCAGCGGAGGAGTTGGAAAAAAACTCCGAGCCGACGGCGAACGACGATGGTGGTTTCGATTCGCGTGGTTCTGCGGATACCCCCATCCCGAGCACCTGTTCGCCGTCCTGAGCCAACGACAGATGATGGAGATCGAGGCCATGCGATGCATCGATCCGATTGGCGGCGAGTTGCAGCCGGTCAGCCGGCCGCCCAAGCGGGCGATGGACGCGGCCGAACGCGACCGCGTGATGGGGCGGATGTTTCCCAAACGCAAAAAGAGCGACGCACGACGAAGGACGAAGTAGATGGCGATCTGGAACATGCTCGCGCGGCTGTCGATGGACTCGACGGCCTTTGACCGCAACAGCAAACGTGCGCGGACGAGCCTCTACGATCTGCAAAAGCAGACGGCCTCCACGAACGCCGCCCTGCTGCGAATGGCCAAGCAGGGCCTGGCGTTGGCCGGTCTAAGTGGCGGGCTGTACGGGGTGGTCCGCCTTGGCAGGAACATGGCTGACGCGGCCATGCTCCAGGAGCGTGCGGAGCGGTCCTTGTCCGCCGCCACCGGCGAAAACATCGAGCAGTTCAAAAACTATGCCTCAGAGATGCAGAAGCGGACTGTGTACGGTGACGAGCTGATCCTTCAGGAGATGGCCTACGGCACGAATCTCGGGATCACGACGGGCAAACTGAAGGAGGCGGCGACGGCCGCGATGGGTCTGGCGGAGCGATACCAGATCGATTTGCGCACGGCGATGATGTTGATCGGACGGGCCTCCCAGGGGCAGACCCAGATGCTCACCCGGTATGGCATCGTCCTGGACGACACGGCTTCGCAGGAGCAGCGGTTTGCCCAGTTGCTAAAGATCGGGGCAGAGTCGTTTCATCTGACAGAGGCAGCGGCCGCCAGTTTGGAGGGCAAGGCACGCTCGTTGGGCAATCGCTGGGGCGACGTCAAGGAGAAACTGGGCGCACCGATTGCCGACTTTGCGATCAGCCAACTGGAGAAGTTGGTACACGCGATCGAGCAGGTCCAAGGCGCATTGACGTTCGAGCCGGTGATGACGGTACAAACCGACGAGCACGAATTGGCCCGCATGCAGATGCTGATCGACCGCATGAGGGGTGAGAATCTGTTCGATCCCAGTCGGCCGTTCATGCCACGGCAACAGACGCCGCAGGAGATGGGGCCACGTCTGACGCCACAACAGGCACGAGACATGGCGCTGATGGGCGGCGGAGGGGTTCTGAGCGAGGACACTCTGTCAAGCATGCGAATGCAGCGGCAGGAGTGGAACAAGTCGCTGGAGTTGTTCTCGCGGCCGCCGATGGATTTGAGCAAGACATTTAGAGAACTCGATCCGGCGTCGCAGAGCGATATGGTCGCACGCATCACCACCGCATGGAAAGAGATTGGCGAGACCTGGCGGTCGGCGCTCGAACAGAGCATTGCCGCAGACGATGTGGGCGGCACGCGGCAACTGCTGGACCAGATCGAGAAGGAAGTGCGGGACAAGGACACAGCCCCGCCGCGATTCATCGGTCCGCCCACACCGAGCCCGATTGACTTCGATGCGTTCTGGGATCGCTTCAATGCAAAATCGAAGGACACGACCACGGAGGTGATGAGTGCGTGGCGGAGGATGTCCACGGACATGACGACCAGCTCGAAGGATGCGTGGGATATCCGCCGTGCGATCCTGGAGGAGGAGCGGCGCAAGTACGAAGAACTGTTCGGCAGCGACAGCGATCTGGTCCCGAAGTGGTACGCCGAGCAGAAAAAGAAGATTGATATTGGCGAGGACAAGGATCGAGGTACGTTCTTCAAGGGCATGCGGGCGGGTCTGGCGGAACTCAAACTCAAGTTGCCGACAATCGGGAAGTTGGGAGCGGACCTGGGCGAGACGCTGCGCGATGGCGTGGTCGGCAGCCTCAGCGATGCGATCTTTGAGGCCCACGACCTGGGCGATGCCCTGCGCGAGGTGGGCAAGTCGATGGCGCGGATGGCATTGGAATGGACGCTCAATCAGGCGGTGACGCGGGGGATGAGCGCCTTGTTTCCTGCCCCAGTCGCCCACACCGGCGGGCGGATTGGCACAACAGACTTTCCGACACGATGGGTCGATCCATCTGTCTTTTCGGGTGCTCTGCGCGCCCACAATGGCCTGGCTCCTGGCGAGCGGCCGATCATCGCCCGCAACGACGAGTGGATCCTCACAGACCAGCAGATGCGATCACGCGGCGCGGCCGGGGGGACGGCGCCGAATGTGGCGATCCAGGTAGTCAACCACGGGCAGGGCAAGAGCGCCCACGTCGGCCGGCCGCGATGGAACGGCGAGGCCTGGGTGATCGGCGTCGTGCTCGACGATTTGGAGCACGGTGGCCCGTTGAGCCAGAGAATGGGACGATGACATGGACAGTTTTCCGATCGACAGTCTGACGCGGACGTACACGGCGGGGACGCCGCGATGGCGGATCGCCGACAGCGGCGTGGTGGGCATGCCCCTGGGCATCGGGGCCCATCGCATCCGCGACGCCCTCGGCCAGCCGATCTGGGCGGTCGACTGCCGGCTCGATGCCCTGAGCACCGCCGACATGGAACTGATCGCCAAGTTCTACGCCGACCACCGCGCCAGCGCGTTCTACTGGACCGACCCGATCCGCGTCTTGACGTACGCCGTGACGTTCGACCGGCTCAACCCGCCGCAGATCGCGCCGCGCGCCGACAGCGCAGGACGGTACGATGTGGAGATGACGCTGATCCCGGCGGTCCCCACGGCCGTGGCCGATACGCTGGTCGCCCATTGGTTGATGAACGACAATGACGCCAACACCACGGTGGCCGACGACACCGGCAACGGCCACGATGGCGTCGCCAGTGCGAATACCAGCACACTGACCACCGAGGGCAAAATCAATGCGGCCCTGCAATTTGCGATTGCCTCCGCTCAGTACGTGACGATTGCCGATCATGCGGACCTTCGCATGGATACTACAGGCGGAACCGTCTGTTGTTGGGTTAAGTGGGACGGGAATTTCACGCAGAGCGGAGGGGTTAGTCCTCGCATCTGGGCACGGGCCTCGTACGCGGGGCTTATCATCACTGAAGCGAACGGGCGCCTTAGCGGCCAGGCTGGCGGAGTGAATTTCAGCACCGATTCCGGTCAGGGCGTGGTTTCCGGCACCTGGGTTCACGTGGCAGTCGTTTTTGATCCGGTGGCGGGCACGCGCCGGATTTACGTCAATGGAGTGGACAAGACGACGTCCGGCGTCAGCGGGGCCATGCCAGCGTCCACGGCCAGCGACTTCTTCATCGCGGCCGGCACCGCGGCCGGCGGGTATTTCGGCGGCGCGATCGATGACTTCCGCGTGTACTCCCGTCCGCTGACCGCCGCCGAGATCCGGGCGATCTACAACGGCGGCAGCGGCACGGAAAGCGAGATCGTGGCGTGAGGGGAGATTTGGAGTGTTGAGTTTTGAGTGTTGAGTGTTGAGTGTTGAGTTGAACGAAGATGAAGACGATTCCCAAGGCTATTCTGGACCGCCTCGCGCCGGATACGATCCGTGATGCGTTCGTGCTGCTGCTGGATTTTACACTCTCGACCGGCACGCACCTGCGGTACGCGCGGTACGCCAGTGACGTCAGCTACGGCGGCAACGTCTACGCCGCCTGGCCGTTCGGCGGCGAGCTGCGGCACGGCGGCAAGGGGCACAGCGTGCCGACGGCGACCCTGACGATCGAGGACGCCGTGCAGACGCTGCGGCCCTACGCGATCGCCACGCAGTGGTTTCGCGACTGCACGCTGACCGTGACGATGGTCTGCGTGGCGGACCTGGCCGTCGATTACACCTGGGCGACGGTGACCTACGATATCAAGGGCGCCACGCCGACGGGCGAGGCCATCGCCCTGACGCTGGGCGGGCCCAACCCGGTCAAGATGCGATTCCCCGCCGACCGGTACTGGGCCGACCAGTGTCCCTACGCCCGCGGCTTCAAGGACGATCCGCGCTGCGGCTACGCCGGCGAGGAGACCCATTGCGACGGCTCGCTGGCGCGGTGCGAGGAACTGGCCAACGAGGAGCGGTTCGGCGGCTTCCTCGGCCTGGACCCGGACGCCGCCAAGATCGTGATCCCGATGGGACTGAGGAGGTAGCATGCCGCTGTTTGCCATCGCCGCCGCCATCGCCTCCGCCGCCAAGTGGGTCTTCACGGCCACCAGCGGATGGGCCGTCGCCGCCAAGACGGCGATCCTCATGGCCGGATCGTATTTCGTCAACCGGGCCCTGACGCCGTCGATTCGCAGTCGCACGGAGCCGACCAGCCACCCGTTCGGGGCCCAGACGACCGAGGAGCAGGGCGGCCCGATCCAGGTGGTCTACGGCTCGACCCGCGCGCATGCCAACATCGTCGGCCACTATCTGGACCTCCCCGCCCAGTCGGGCGTCGAGAAGAACAGCACGATCGGCCGGCACATCCTCGCCTGCTTCGGCGAGGGGCCCTGGGCGGCCGAGCCGGAGGAGGCGACGATCCGCCTCAACGGCCGGCCGATGAGCGACTTTCCCGATCTGACCTGCCAATGGACGCTCGGCCGGGTGGACCAGGCGGCCCTGACGGCCTGGAGCGCGTTCAGGCAGGACTATTGGGTCGGCCAGAGCTGCCTCTACAACGAGGCCGTCACGTACACGATGACGCGGACCGGCTTCGATGAGATCAGTGTGATCCTGCACTGGCCCAAGGGCCTGATCCACTACGGGACCGAGGGCGATATCCACCACGAGGAGCTGAAGGTCAAGGTCGAGTTCGGCGACGCCATCGCCGACACGTGGCAGACGGTGTACGAGGCCACGATCGCCGGCAAGACCAGCCAGCCGGCGTGGAAACGGATCCACGCCAGCGGCTCGTGGACCGGCGGCACGGCGTTCCATGTGACGCCGGCGATGCAGCCCCGGGCCCGCGTGACGCTGCGGACGACCGTCAGCACGAACAGCCGGCACATCCGGGACGTCGAGTTCGCCGCCGTACAGGTGACCAAAAACGTCGGCTTCACGCACCCCGGCATGGTGCTGCTCGATCTCGGCACGGTCCCCAACGAGGTGCTCTCCGGCGGCCTGACGGAATTGAGCGTCGAGACCACCGGCAAGGTGGTGGCCGATGAGGAGGGCGCCTTTGCCGTGAGCCGAACCCACGCCGACGCCGTTCGCGATATCCTGACCCAGCCGGTGATCGAGGGCGATGGCGATGCGGACCCGTGGTCGGCGAGCTACTATCGCGGCGTGGCCGATGCGAGTCTGGTCGGCGGTGGATGGGCGGCGCAAAAGACCCTGGCCGATACCCCGGTCCCCGATGGTCTGGGTAACAACGTGGACATGCTGCGATTCGACGCGGTGTTCTCCGGCTCGACCAGCGTCCATAACGCCATCGGCCAGGTGGGGGCCAGCGGTCGATGCGGTTTGCAGTGCATCGGCAACGCCTTCGGCCTGTGGGTGGATGAGCCCCGCACGCCGGTGGGCCTCCTGTGCGACGGCAACTGGGAGCGGGACAGTTTCCATCTCGATCCGATCGCGGCCGATGACCTGGCCGGCGAGGCCTCCGTGCGGTATCGGGACGCCGACGCCGGCTATGCCGAGCGCAGCGTCTTAGTGATCGACCACGAGATGGACAGCCTGACCACGGTCGATATCGACCTGATCGGTACAAGCCGCACGCACGAGGCGGCGCGTCTGGCCCGGCGCGAGCTGGCCCGCAACCGCCTGGTGGACCTGTCGGCCGAATGCCGGGCCGATATCGACGCCGTCGTGTACGAGGCGGGCGATGTGGTCTACTGCCAGATCGACGGCCGCAGCATCGGCGGCCGGGTCACCGCCGCCACGGCCACCACCATTACCGTCAATCGCCCCGTGACCGATGTCGTCACCGGGTCCGATGTGGTGATCGTCCAGCGTCGCGACGCCGTCAGCGGCGAGCAGGAGTTGGACATCCAGGCGGTGGTCAGCGTCAGCGACGATGGGCGGACGATCACCGTGTCCGGATGGGACACCACGCCGACGGGCGATGGCAGCGAATCGTTCCTGTTCGGACCCGAGGCGATGGAGGACGAGGACCAGTTCGAGGTGATCGAGAGCCGCCTCGATCAGGACCTGCACGTGGGCCTGTCGCTGGTGAAGTACGTCCCGGCCCTCGATGACCTCGATGCCCTGGCCCCGGACGCCTATGTGCCCCTATCGGCGCTGGGCCGGGTGGACCACTACGGCGGCGTCAACCGCCGCGACCTGGGCGCCGGGACCATCGACCGGATCGGCACGCGGGGCGATGTGATCTGCGAGTGGGGCTGCTACACATTCGCCGCCAACGACCCCGGCGCCGGCTCGATCCGTTGGGCCACCCAACAGGACGACGACGGCGATGACAGCGGCTACGTGCGGTACGGGGCGAACCTCTACCAGCCGGCCGACGGCGACACGGCCAAGGCCTACGTCTACTGGGACCCCGACGACCCCAACGTGTTCAGCACGACCGATGACTTCGCTGACGTGGTCGGCAAGTTCCTCGTGGCGATCAACAGCGGCGGCACGCCGATCACCGGCTTTGCCTTCATCCCCGTCGACGCCACCAGTGCCCTGTGGGCCAACATCACCGGGCCCGGCAAGCCGGAGGATGGCGCAACGGTCGGAGCGGCGTGGGGTGAGAACATCGTCGGACAGCCGTTCGACATGCAGAATCTTGTCAAGAAGCCCACGTTTGAAGACGGTAATAAAGGGACGTGGGCGTCCTCGGGACCCGTTTCTGTGGTTGATGTGGAGGGGCAAGCATGGAAGAAGGCGTTGCAGATAGAGTCTCGCCATACGATTGAGTATTTAGGCTCTTCGGTAGACTATCCCACGTGTACCCCAGGCGAGACGTTCTATCTCGAAGCGGATGTGAACACAGAGGATTCACCGCATAAGTTCATTCTCTATGCGCGTTTCCTGAATGCCGCAAAGGACTATACACAGTGGGTAGCGGCGGACGAGTTGGCGGCCGGACAAGGCTGGACCAAATTGAAGGGCGTGGTGACGACCCCGGCGAATCGCAGGTACGTGCAGGTCGATTTGTCCACCAATGCGTTGAGTGACTTCGGTGCCATTCAGGTCACAAACATACGTCTGTCTCGATACAATCCAGATGCGGACGTGACAGCGGATCATCAGGGCGACATCAACATCGACAACATCCAGGACGGATCAAGTTACAAGAAGCTGTCGGCGGAGAAGCTGACCGCCTTGGAGTCGGCGATCAACATGGACACGCCGCAACCTCTCAGCGGTTGGGAGGGGGCGTTCACGAACAACAGCCCGTCGGCCGGCTACGTCGCCTGGACGGGCTTCACCGTGCGGTATCAGGGCACGAACTACGCCGTCAGCGCCTCCAGCGCTGATGAGAAGTATCTGTACTGGAACGCCGGGGCGATCAAGACGCAACTCTATGCCACCGACACCATCGCCGACGCCATCGGCTCCGGCAAGTTCATCGTCGGCATCAACGACAGCGGCACGTTCTACCCCAGCCAGTTCTTCAAGGTCCTCCACGGCGCCATGCTTCAGGCCGCGACAATCATGACGGACCATTTGCTGGCAAAGTCAATCACCACGGAGAAGATCAACGACAACGCTGTCACGCAGCCAGAGGCGGCAATGACTGCAGGTTCTGCCTCGGCCGGCACACTGCAATCCGTCGAAATAACAACTACGGGGGGGCCTGTTCTGGTGATTGGTTCGGCGACGTTACTTCTGCCGTACGAATTAAATCCTGCGAACATCTTCCTCAAAAGAGATTCGACGACGATCTATGATTCGAGCAACCATGCGAAAGGAGTCGATACCGGCACGCCAACAGATACGGTGACGATGATGATCCTCGATCGGCCGGACGCAGGTACGTATACGTACTCGATGACGGCAACGGGCGGTGGAACATATACCTATCGTTCGTTACTGGCGTTGGAGCTGAAGAAATGATTAGAACCGCCAGCGAATCCCCCCAAAGGCAGAACAGCCGCCCCTGTCGACGTTGTGAAAGTCGCTCTCGATATCGTACTGCCCCTCAGCGAACAAGGACCAGGAGCGTGACAGTTCGAGTTCCACGCCGACCGACGCCCATGCGATCCCAGTCGTGTCACGATCCGTCGAGCGTTCCTCATCAATCACAACCGGGAGTGTCTGTCCTGAATCAGGATCAACGCGATCTTCGATGGTCTGCTCTCGCAGTTCCCAGTCTCGAAAAGATACTCCGATACCACCGCCGACATAGGGCCGCCATGTCGCCTTCGGCCGCGGATACCAGATTGCGCCGAGTTTCAGGGACCAGGCGTCGATGGTCTGGATTGCCGTATAGCGGAGCGGTGGTGCAGCCTCTCGTGGGAGATTGTCTGTTTCATCTCCGACCATGTTCGCCGAGAGCGTCAGACAGACGGAGTCCGAAAACCATCGTGGACCGAGTAGTTCGATTCCAAAGGACGAGCCGCCGGCTCGCACGCCGGCTCCAAAACCGATTGGCTCTCGCAGTGTGGTTTGTCCGGAGCCCGGCACGCACAGAACCAAGGACGCGAGTACCAACTGCCAATGATATTTCCGACTCACAGTACACCATCCTCTCGCAAAAGAAGGTTGTTGCGGCAACGGGAAATCTCAATGATGACCATCGGCGACTGCATGATCGAGTGTCCGAGCGAGCAGGCGCTCGCGGCGGATCTCATTAAGCGGCTGGGCGTGGTCCGGCACCTCAGCGGCCGGGCCGAATCGGAACTCGGCAAGATCGAGCGGCTGATCCGCCGGCGATACGGCCCGGCGTGCCTGCCGACCGATCCGCGTGATCTGCCCGCCCGCCTGGCCGCCGTCGAGGGCCTCCTGCTGGACCGGGCCCGGCCGCACTGATCGCGTTCACCTCTCACGCCTTCCGGCCTATTGCCTGCTCATCGCCAGCGTCACCCGTTGTACGACCTCTTCGCCGCCCATGCGCAGATGCAGATAAACGCCGTTGTCGCCGGCGGGCATGGGATTGTGGATCCAGCTTCGGCCGGTCCATTGGACGAGGACGCTCGGCACGATCAGCTTGGACCAAGATGACCCGGCAAAAACCACATCGGGATTTTTGGGCTCATTGCGATCGCGGTAGGCGATCCCCTCGAACGTGAATCCCCCGGCGGTCTGACCCTGTCGGATGAACAGCGTCTTGTTCCAGTCGATTTCGATATCGTCCTCCGTCTTGTTGTTGATCGTCAGATGAAATCCGACGCACCCGTAACTGCCGCCCCAGCATTCCGGCGCGAGCTGCACATCGAATCGGTCGCCCTGCATCGTGACGGGCGCCGCATTCCACGTGCTTTGCGGGGCTTCACAACCGGCCGTCACGACGACGGCACACAGGACCAGATACATCGTTCGTTTCATGGGTTTCTCCCTTCCTGATGGAGTGATTCGTGGCCCGGCTCACGCGGCCCGGCTCACGGATCACGTTTCACGCTTCCTGCTCCGCCGTTCGGCGGCGGCCACGGCCCTGGCCAGGAGGCGTCGGGCGACCTCGGACCATTCGATATTCTCACCCGTCGCCCGTCGTTCGGCGGCGGCCAGGCGCTCGATCCGCTCGGCGACATCACGCCGAACGCGTAACAGTTTGATGCCCTCATTGCCCATCGGTCACTCCGTTATTCGTCTGTCAATGTGGTATTGCTCTTGCCACGGCAGCGTCGCGATGACGCGCCCGGCTCGCAACGTTGCCTCCAACGCCGGATCGCCACGCCGGACGGCCTCTGGACATCGTGCGGGGGCCGTGCGGCGGACAAATTCATCGCGTGCGTTCCGGCGCGCGAACTGGTAGAAGTCGCTATCGACTCGGGCGTAGTAGTGTCTCATTGTTCCTGCTCCTTTTTTCCGTCCGCCTGTGGCGGAGCTTTCAGATTAGCGGTTTGGGCCACAATAGCGGCTGCCGATGCACCGGCAGGCGTATCCGCGTCGGCGATGCCCCTTGCCGGCCGCTCTTTGGCCGACAACCTTCGGCTGGCTCGCTGCGTTGCGTGTTTGGTTGGTTGCGTTCATGTTCATGCTCCTTCTCAATACATACTCCATCTTTCGTTACGGCATTGCTGGACGAACCGATCCGCCGTTCTGAATCCTTTTGCACGCAAGCGCACTTTTGCAAACTTGCAGACTAACCCGGTTGGGAATCGCACCTCTCGCCAAGGGGTCAACAGATTCACCAAAAGCGTTTCACCATCTAAATCAGGGTGTTCTCTTTTGAGTACGCGTTTGATGTCCGTAATCAAGTGTGCCCTCGTTACATACCCGTCTTTCCATCCACGCATCATCGGTCTACCCTTCCATCTGGCCCTTGCGGGCGATTCACTTGTCGATCTCTATATATGACTATATCGGATATATGATCGGCCGTCAACACAAAAATCGGAAAAAGGCGAAAATTTTTTCACCGCCGGCGGCCCCGGCGGGCGGGGTTTGTAACCCGTGCCGACATCGGCGGTTAGCCGGATCGGCCGGGCTCTACGTATAACTACGTAGGGAAAATCCCCGATGGCGTGGTTTTTTTTCCCCCCCTTTGGGCCCGGCGTCGGCCATAGTGGTATCGGCGCCCCAGCGTTGCAGCCCGATGAGACGATGGGCATCAGTACGGAGGACCGGTGTATGGCAGCCACCAACTGCATTGACCTGGCCAAGGCCAGGCACATCGAGGAGATTAAGAGGCTTCTTTTGGACCCTGTTTTCGATCGTTACGACGCCGCAGGTCTCGTCCTGTCGCTTTCCCGTCAGCGCCAAGAGCGGATGGTTTCAGGCCGGCCAGCAGCTCCATTGCCGCATCGGCTACGCCAGGCCGTTTTGAGACCAGAGCGTCCTGAAACCAGTCGGGCATAGAGCCAAACGCGAGGATCATCCGTTCCAGCACCACGTAGTTCGTCGCTGTCAGATGGGCGCAGATCTCGTCGAACCGCGCCCGCACGGCTTCCTCGATGTCGTTGGAAAACGTTACCTTTGCCATTTCTCTTTACCTCCAAAGTATGGGTTCAACTGCATTCTAACCCCATGGAACCGTGTGGGTTGTGGCGTGTCTATCAAGATCAATCGCGATCTTTCTTTCCATATCTGTCAAGATTTTTCAAGATTTCCCTTGACTTTTCCCGCCGGATGGCCGATAGAGATCATCACCATGCTGAGGATGACCGTAACCAACACGCTCGCGAGTCCATTCAGGGGGAGTTCCGTCTCGGGCCGGAGGCCATCGCTATTGTACCCGATTCGCCGGCGATCTCCAAATCACGGCGGCCTGTCATCGTCAGCAAACATGCCGGCCGCCCGGGGGGTGGTTCCTCATCCGTCCACCCCCTTCTTGATCTTTCCGGGCCGCGTGGCCCGATGCAGTCCGTTGGAAACCGTCTCAACATCCTCCTCCGAAGCCGGTCACCGGCGACAGCGGGCCGGCTTTTTGCATGCAATCCAGCGGCCGGACCGACGTCTCGCTTCCTCTCCCTCGGTTCAGGTCCGGCCGCCCTGGCGACATCCCGCCCGAAGCCAACGCGGGCGGACAGGTTCCTTCGACTCGCCGGGCCCGCTCGTCGCGGACCCGGCGGCAGAGAACACGCCGTTTGCGGCGATCCGAGGCAGGGACGCTTGCGGATTCCCAGCCGAGCGGCTTATCGCGGCGCAGGGGCAGGGAGGCCCCGGCCGCACATGAGAACTACGCTACGCCCTGTTCTTTGAGAATCCATTGGAAACCGTGTCGGTGGCGGCGTGGAAAACGCTCAAGGGCCTTGGTGATTCGTTAGGCTATCCCATGACAGGATAGAAACCCGAATCGAAGGGCGGACGATAGTTGCTACGGAGGCCCTGTCCGCCCGCCGACACAAACGCCCCTGTGGCACAGCAACGGGTGGGTCGTGCAGGTTCGATTCCTGCCGGGGGCGATGGGCGTGTGGAGCGCGATGGTCAGGGAGGGCCGCACTGGCCGCACGCCCGGTTCTTTGAGAATTGCATAGGGTGGGAATTGGCAGCCGCGCATCTTGCCAACGCGGCCCGGACGCGCCATACTGCGGACGCGACTGAGCCGGAAAGGAGGTATGTATGCACGGCCTACGCCATCGCGTAGCGAGGATGCTCTGTCCTGATCCCGCTGCGCCGCGACTGAACAAGGTCCTGGGTCTCTATTGCCGCCTGGCGGCGGCCGACCCCGACACGATCAAGCGGAACGCACGTGTGTTCCGCCATTTCGTCCGGCAGACGGGCAACCGTCGCGCCGATGCCGTCACGCGAATGATGGCCGTCTCGTTCCAGGCGTCTCTGCGGGAGAGCGGGAAATCGAAGGCGACGATCAAGAGCTACTGCGCATCGGTCTCCAGCGTATTCGGCTGGGCGGTCGCCAACGTCGAGCGCGTCACGGTCAATCCGTTTCGGGGCGTGCGGGCGCCGAAGTTGGACCGCACGCGTCCGGCCTTCTGGACGCGGGACGAAATGGACCGGCTGTATCGGGCCATCGAATGGCTCGACTGGCGAGACCCGATCCAACGGTTGCAGTGGACGGCCCTGTTGATGGTGGCCGACACGTGCGGCTTTCGGATCGGGGAGATCCTCAACCTGCGATGGGACGACATCGATCTGGATCGTCGGATCGTCCGGGTGCAGTATCGACCGCACGTGCCGGGGGAGTGTTGGGAGTGGGGCACCAAGGGCCACAGAGACCGGGCCATGCCGATCCGCGACGATCTGCTGGCCCTGCTGTACCGCATGACCGAAGTATGTCCCTGGCGGTATCCGTTTCTCAAGGAGCGTCGCTGCCGCAAGTTACAGGCTCGCTCCGGCGAGTTGCCGGACAGCGTGCGCAAGCGGCCGTACACCAACCTGTACGAGGTATGGAAGCGGATTCGCGACCGGGCCCAGATCAAAGGCGACGGTGCGTTCCATCAGATCCGACGCACCGCCGCCACGGAGCTCGCCGGGCACTTGACCGCCCCGCAACTCCAGACCGCCTTCGGCTGGCAGGAGCTATCGACGGCACAGCACTACATCGGTTTGTGCGACCAAGCCCAGATGGAGGCCGTTGCACGGGCCCAGACCAGCCGAACTGCCGGAGGCGGGAGTTGAACCCGCACGCCATTTCTGGCACGGGATTTTGAATCCCGCGCGTAGCAATACGAGCGGGATACGATTGTCACAACGCATCACGCAAAATGCGGTTCAGTCGCATAGGGGCCGTCCGACGGGGCGGCCCCGCCACTTTCCCGCCTGCCACGCCGGGGGCGCTCTGCGCCCGGCGGACCCCGCCGAGCCCGTGATCGGGACCGACGCCGGAAAACCCATGAAGAGTCGGCTTGTGTAGATAACCGTCGGTCCCGCCGGCGGGGCGGCGAACGCGCCAAGCGTGAAGCGTCGCGCTGAACGAATGGAAACGACATGGAGGGCCGGTCGGCCAGGGAGGGCCATCAACAACCGGGAACTGTGAACTGTGAACCGGGAACTGTGAACTGTGAACCGATGGAGGTGCCATGCGAATGATGCTGCTATTGGGATGCACGATTGGGATGGTCATCGGTGTGATCGGGACGGCCGGCCTGTACGCGGTCGAGGCCCGCAGGACGGCCGCGACCGAGCGGAGGATCGACCAGGCCTGTACGGATGGCCCGGACGCGATCCAATGGACCGAGCCCGCCCGACGCATGCTGGCCCGGGCCGCCGAGCTGGCGGCCCGCCGGGCGCGATTTGCGCACGACGATCAACGCACAAAGCCTGGCCCGAGCGCCGTCGAGGGCGGCGGCATCCGGATCGATATGGACCGGATCATCGCCATCGAATCGGCCGGCAATCCGAGGGCGGTCAGCCCCGCCGGCTGTCGCGGCCTGTGCCAGATCGCCGAGGGGACCTGGATCGAATGCACGGCCCGGATGGGCGTGGCGTGGACGTGGGACCAGGACGCGTTCCAGCCGGGCGAGAACCGGGCGGTGGGCCACTACTACATCAATACCCGAATCCCCGAGATGCTGCGCTACTACGGGATCGACGACAACCACGCCACGCGGATCGGCGCCTACAACTGGGGCATCGGCCGTCTGCGTCGGGCATGGGAGCGGTACGGCCACGATTGGCTGGCCCACGCACCCAAAGAGACACAGGACTATGTCATTCAGTACGCCAGCCGGTAGGGACGGACTCGGGCGCCAAGCGCCAAGCGTCAAGCGTGAAGTGTGAAGCGTGAAGCGTGAAGCGTGAAGCCTGCCCCGAGCACCGTCGAGGGCAACGACGAAACATGGATGTTCCGATTAATGAGATTCTGGTGGGCGACGTGCTCGACCGGCTGGCCGAACTGCCGGACGGGTGCGTCCATTGCGTGGTCACGAGCCCACCGTATTGGGGGCTGCGCGACTACGGTATCGAGCCGAGTGTGTGGGGCGGGGAGGCGGCGTGCGAACATGCGTGGGGGCAAGTCGTGCAGCCGGCCGCGAACGGGATCGTCCATGAGGGTGGAATGAGCGGCGAAACGCTGTCGGGTAGGTCGGCTACGCGCCAGCCGAAGAGGTCGGCGTTCTGCTCCAAGTGCGGCGCATGGCGGGGCTGCTATGGATTGGAGCCGACGCCGGACCTCTACGTCCAGCACACGGTGGAGATATTCCGACAAGTGCGGCGCGTCATGCGGGACGATGCGGTCCTGTTTTTGAATCTGGGGGATTCTTACGCCAGCGGCAAAGGAACGTGTTTCAACCCGGGCGGGGGCCAAAAGAGCTACATCCAGGAGAAGGAACGATACCCGCTGGACCGTGGCAATGCCTCAACGCTCCGCGAGAGCGGCCTCAAGCCCAAAGACCTTGTCGGCATTCCCTGGCGGGTGGCGTTCGCACTTCAGGCGGACGGGTGGTGGCTGCGGCAGGACATCATCTGGTCCAAGCCGAATCCCATGCCCGAATCCGTCACCGACCGCTGCGCCAAGGCACATGAGTACATCTTCCTGCTGAGCAAACGGCCGAGGTACTTCTACGACGCCGAGGCGGTGAAGGAGGACAGTGTTGACCCTAAAGGATCAGCAAAGCCATATAAGGCCCCGTTCTTTGTGGGTGAGAAACACGAGAGTGGTGGGTACTCTGCGAATGGGGCGACACATACCGGAGGGATGAAAGAGTTTAACGGAAATCGCAACCGCCGTTCCGTCTGGACGGTCCCCACCGCCCCGTTCAAGGAGGCCCACTTCGCCACGTTCCCGCCGGAACTCATCCGCCCCTGCATCCGGGCCGGGACCAGCGCCAAGGGCTGCTGCCCGCAGTGCGGTGCGCCGTGGCGGCGCGTGGTGGAGAAGGCGGGCGGGACGACGGGCAAGTCTTGGCATAGTCACACACGCGACGCGATAGCTGGCATGAGCCAGTATGATCCGAAATGCCAAAAAGGTGGTGTTGGCAAGGCGAAAGACGACAACGGAAATACCTACACCGTTGAAACCATCGGCTGGCGTCCCACCTGCACCTGCGACGCAGGCGATCCGGTGCCCTGCATTGTCCTGGACCCGTTTGGCGGGAGCGGGACCACCGGCTACGTCGCCGCCCAGGAAGGCCGCAACTACATCCTGATTGAGCTGAACCCCGAATACGCCGAGATGGCCCGCCACCACCGGCTGGCCGAGGTGGAAACCGCCGTCCCCGTCCGCGAGGCCCGCAACGGCCAGATGGCCTTGTTCGAGCAAGCCGGGGCCCGAGCCACGGGCGACGGGCCACGAACAAAAAAGCCTGGCCCGAGCGCCGTCGAGGGCAGCGAATGCAGATCCGCAAGCTGACCCAACGCACGTTGCCGATGCCGGCGGTGGTGGACGCCGGGCCGGATGCCCCGAAGGTTCCGGGTCTGATTGTCCTGGGGGCGCATGCCCACGGTGTGGGGCATCGGTACATCGTGCGGCTGTGGTTCGCCGATCGCCTGGCGTCGGCGTCATCGCGGCCCGCCCGTCGGCCGATCGTGGTCGATGTCGGCGGTCGGGACGAGCGGCAGCGGCGGGCGGCGTTGGCGGCCGAGTTCGCCGGCGGCGGCGTGGTGACGATCGAGGTCCTCGCCGCACGGCGGCTGGCGGACGAGATGGAACGATGGAACGACGTGGAATAGTGGAATGATGGAACGATGGAATGATGGAACAAGGGAATGATGGAATGGTGTCGCTGAGCCACGAGCAGATTTGGGGCGTGCCCACGCCGGACGAGGAGCACAGCGGCCGTGCGGTCCGATGGTGCGGCCGATGCCGGTACTTTGTTCCGGGCGAGATGCCGGCCGTCGGCTGGTGCATTCGCGAGATCCCGCGAGGCCGTCGGCCCGCCTATCCCGAGCGGAATCCGAACGCGGCCGGGTGCGCCCATTGGGCGCCATAGCATGGAAACCGAACGCGGCCCCGGCATGACGAAACGAAACATCCCGGTATGGACCGGGCGGATCGTCGCGGTGAAGGGGTTCTCCGGCCGGGGCCGCATAGTTGCAAAGGAGTGACGCTCATGCAACTGGAATACCCTACGGTGACATTTGCGCCAATGGACGAGGACGCGTGGTGGTGCTGTAAAGCCCACGGACGTGCCGTTGGTTGGGTTGTTCTGCGCGAAGGTCATTGGAGAATCACATTCTTTGTAGACAATTACGTCACCCCCGCCCAACTGCGCGACATGGCGGCGTTCATGGAGCAGATCGAGGCGGACAAATGAGAGCTGGCAACGGACAACTTCAAACTCTTCATCGAAAGGATTCACCATGACGACACGGACGGCCATTCTGATTGGCATTATCATCGGTGTGGTGACAGCGTGCGGGGGGCCGGCGTACGCGGCGGACCCGAACGAAACGCGGAACTGGGCGGCGACGGCCTACGGCTCCGACGACATGCTCGGTCTTCGGGTGGGGATGCGGCCGTGGGGGGGGCGGACGGAACTGGGTCTGTTTGGGATGTGGTTGGATGGCCTTGCCGCCGGTGATGCAAAGAGCGACAGCGGCTCGAATCAGCAGGAGTGCTTTGGCGGCGGGGTCTACGGCACCTACGATGTGGTGCAGCAGGCGGAGTTCACGATCATCAAGTACCAGATGCCCATCGACATTTACATCGGCGGCCAGTTGGGCATGATCCATCGAGCGGACTCCGACGAGGACGCGACGGCCATGCTGATGACGGGCCTGGCGTTCGGTGACGGCGGCATCCGCATCGGCGTGGAATACAGCTATGCCTTGACCCGCGACTACTGGAAGGAATTTGCTGACATCGACGACAAGCACAATCTGTTTTTGACACTTGGGATTCGATTCTGATGCGCAAGGTCAATATCCATCCTGGCGATGCGTATGGGCGATTGACGTTGGTCCGTGAAGCAGACCCTTGTGTGCGTACCAATGGGTATACGCGAAGACGATGGGTGTGCCGGTGTGAGTGTGGAACAATCACGACAGTTCTTGAACAAAGTCTTCGCAGTGGAGCCACGCAAAGCTGTGGATGCTTGCTTCGGGAACGAGCAAGGGATGGTTCGTGCAAACGGAAAAAGCACGGAATGTCCAAGACGCGCATTCACACTATTTGGATTGGCATGTTGTCTCGCTGTTGCTCAAAGCAGAACCTGGCTTATGCCAGATATGGCGGCCGTGGTATTTCTGTGTGCGAGCGTTGGCGCAATTCATTCCTTGCGTTTCTTGCGGACATGGGTTGTCCGCCTTCTGCTTCTCACACACTGGATCGCATTGACAATGATGGGCCATATAGTCCAGGAAATTGTCGATGGGCGACAGCAAAAGAGCAGGCAAACAATCGGTGTAGCAACATTCGGGTTACAAATCATGGAAATACTTTTACTTTGCAGCAGTGGTCTGAACATACCGGAATACCTTACGTCACGTTGTATAAGCGGTGGCACAGGGGGCTTCGGGGACAATCTGTTATTACATCGGTTGGAGTTAGAACTCTCCAATAAGGGTTTACGATTCTGAGTCCATCCTTGGGCCGGCGGCGTGCGCCAGGCGTGGCGGTGAGATCGCCCGGTGCGGCAGCGGCCGGAAAAGTCACCCGCCGCCGGCCATATGCGAACCATTTTGCCGGGCCCGGAAAGAAGGGGACATGACATGTGGAAAACAGCGATCGCCAACGCACTGTGGGGCGCACTGGCGTTGTTCTCGAAGCGCGCCCGCGACTACGCATTCTGCCCGGAGCGAGCCGCCCGCATCCGTATGCGTCACCGGGAGATCTGGTGGCGGTACTACCAGCGGGCGCAGGAGAGCGGCAGCGAGACGGACGACATGATCGCCGACTGGTGGGCCATTCAATTCGACTTCCAGACCCCCCCGGCCGAGGCCGAGGCACGCGGCGACGTGATGAAGTGGCGCAATCCGCCGAAGTGAGGTGACACAATGTTCGTGCAGTTTTACAGAGACGGATATATCACGAGTTGTCCGGCGAGACTGTTCCACGGCGACGATATGGTAGCCGCGTTGCCTGGCAAATCATTGGATGACGTGGACAAATCCATCCGGCTGTTGGGCTGGCGACGGTCCCAGAGGTGGCAGCGAGCGAGTTGGGGCTACGAGGCAAAACTTCGAAGAGCGAGGTGACGTGATGGCAACTATGAAACGCAACCGCTGAGGTGAAACCATGAGCATACAGGTGCAACCGCATCATCCACTGGCAGAGGTGCTCGGCAAGAAGCTCTGCGGGATAGAGGCCGTGCCACGGGACGAGCAATCTCGCATGGTGCAACGGGCGATTTGTGCTGCTGTTGAGTACCACACGGCCGAGATTGCCAAGCTCACGGCCGAGCGGGACGCAATGAGGATCTGCGTGGAGGAGTTGGAGTTGGAGCGCGAGTGCCGGGGGAGTGTTGGGCCGGGGTGACACGATGAGATGGAAAGCGCGTTGTCGTGATACCGAGTGGCATTGGTGGTTCGCGTGGCGGCCGGTCCGCACGGTGACGGGCACGTGGGTCTGGCTGGAGCAGGTGCGTTGCCGGTGGGTCGCGGTTGTTCGTCCCCGGCATAAAAGGAAATGGGTCCGCGAGTACCATGAGCGCGTCAACGGTGAGGTGGCACGATGAGCCGACGCACGTACGCATGGTACCGCATCCCCGACCGCCTTGCCCTGGGTCTCTACGCCCTGGCAGTGAGTTTGTGGCGGGACTGGTTCCCCAGGCACACCTGCGCCCGCTGCAAATGGCGTCGCACCGGCCGGGCGGGCGACTCCTGCAATCGGGAGATCGGCTACGGCTACGGACGGCGGCTGCCGGAGGCGTATACCTGCAAACATTGGGAGGGCCGGAAATGAGCATCAAACGATACTGTCATATGTGTGGCGTGGAGATGCCGGACGTGCCAAATCTTCGGCAATACCAACGACGGCCGGAGCCGGGCAAGTGTCTGGTCGTGAAAGTAACGCATTGCTGGAACGGAACGTGGAATGGCGGCGACATTTGTGATGCGTGCCTGGAGGCTACGGTAAAGCACGAGTTCAAGGTCCACGAATGACGAGGGCCCTGGTCATCCTGCTGCTGGCCGGCCCGCCGGGCCTGCATCGTGTTCCATCGTGGCCGTATGCCCGGCTGATTCGCCATGAGCCCATTATCGTCCGGTGGCTGATCGACCATCGGGGGACGCCGACACCGACGGCCGACATCATTGCCGACCCGGATGTCCCGGTGAAGCTGCGGCAGAAAGTCTATCAATTCCAACGCAAGTGGAGGACACCATGATCTTCACCTTTGAGATCACCGGGACGATGGGGGCCGATGGTCAGATACAGTGGGAGGGTACGGCGACATCGCGGCAGCGAGTGTGGGAAACGACCCTTGCATGGTGCAATGATGTGATGATCGACCAGCAAGAGGATCGGGCTCGGTGCCGGGCGGAGAGACACGCGGAACTGCAACGTTTACGGGGAGCGGTCGTCCGGAACCTACAGGTGATGTGGTGGCAGACGATAGAGCGGTTTTGGCGAGACCCATCACAGGTGATGAATATGGCACGCATGAGGTATTGGTCGGGGCATCGGGATTGGACACGCGGCCGTCACTGGGACCGGCGCAGTCGATATGGATTGAATTGAGATTGGAGGACGCCATGAAATTCCAACGAATCATCATTGCATTTGCCGTACTATTGCTGGCCGCGATGACCATCGGTCAGACGCCGACCTGTCCGGAGCAGGAGTTTGCCGATACCCAGGGCTGGCCGTTTGCCGTGGATGTCAACGAGATTGCCATCGACCCGGCGAGCGGCCGGCGGCTGGCCCTGGACTATCGGATCGCCGATGTGGGCCGCGAAGTGGCCTATGATGGATGGGCCTGTGACCCGGACGGCCATTTGATGCTATTCGCCGCGAGCAAGGGTGTGCTCGAGCACCCCACGCCGGATACCTACACGCTGCGCTATACGCCGGTGACGGCGGGCCTGCATTACATCCATATCAGCGTGACCGACGTCCCCGAGGAGCACCAGATTGCCCAGACCCGGACGGGGACGCTGGTGATCCGGGCGACGCGCCCGAACGCGGCACCGGTCCTGTGCGGGGGGCGGCCGTAGGGCCACTGGAAACGGCAAACGGAACAATGACGAACGCAAAGAAAACCCAATACTCTGCCGAGACGCCGTGGCTGTGCTGGGACAAGTGGGCCAAGTTCCAGACGTATCAGAGCCCCAATCCGCCGTGGTATCGGGAGGCGACGAGCATCTGGACGGACCCCAGGCGGCGGGCGGTGTGGGAGTCGCATGGCGATGCGGGGGCGGCGTTGCTATGGCGGCTGACGCATCATCTGGCGGTGCGCAGTCGCTGCGGGATCGTCTGGGGCGATCCGGTGGCGTTGCAGCGGGAGCTGGGCATGACATCCGCTCCGGATCTGTCGTGGCTGATCCAGGCGGGCTGGTGTGTGTATATCAGCGACGCGGAAAAGGATCGGCGGGAGCGGGACGCCGTCGGCAAGCAGACGCCGGCGACCGAGACCAAAGCCAAGGCCACGAGCAAACCCAAACAGCGTGTCGGGGCCGGGCGGACCTCGCCCGCACCAGGCAAGAAGCGGGTGGGCAACGCGGCCCGGGAGCGGGCGGCGGCGGCGCATCTGGTGCGACATCCGGATATGACAGCCAAGGACCTGGCGTGTCAGTTGTCGTGTCACACCCGCACGGTCTATAGGTTGCGTGCCTGGCGGGACTTGCGCCGCCAGAGATTGACATGTGACACGAGAAGTCCAGAGGAGAGGAGAGCAGAGGAACAGCATAGCAGTCAGGCGCATACGATACAGTCAGGTACGGGCCGTGACCACAAAGCGCAATCCAAACGGGTTAGAGGCCAGAGACAGCAGAGCAGAGCACACGAGAGGCCAGCAGAGGCCAGAGGGACAGGCCAAGGACTGGCATGCCGACAGCAGGCCACAGGGCGCCCCGTAGAACCCGTACGCAACCCGACGAAACCCGAGGCAGGGGGGGCAGTGCCCAAAAGCCCAGGCAGGCGTACGGCGGCTCCCCTGGCCTCGCTACCGCCGGGGGTGACGCAGTTGGGCCGCATCCTGCGGCCCTGGTGGATCGACGCCGAGGCAAGGAAGTTCGGCGAGGCGATTACATCGGCGCTATGGCCGGGGCGGTCCCTGGACACCGATGATGCCAAGAGCGAAGTGGCGTGTTTTGCGAATTGGTGGGTGCAGTTGAAAGCCGCCGGGCTCGCTGACCATGACGGATACGAGCACTGCGTTGCCAAAGCCAAGGAGATCCGAAAGTACGGCAAAAGCGCCCGTAGGCCTGGCGCGATCATGCGTGACATCCTGCACAAGATGTTCGAGGCCCGGGCCGGGCCGCTCGAAGCGTGAACCGTGGGCACGTGAACCGTGACACGTGGCCCGTGAACCGTGACACGTATGGAGGATTTTCCTATGCGATAGCGTGATGACAATCTGGGGCCGGCAAATCGAGGCATGGCCGCGACGCATGGCGTGCGGCCGGTTGAAAGACCTGAAATGTTCCGAGTAGCAACGACCCGCCGAGCCGGCCCGGCGGGTTTGCGTGAACCGGGAAGTGGGAAGTGGGAAGTGTGAAGCGTGAATCGGGAGCAGACTGAATTGAGACAAGAGATGCCAATTGCCGCCCAGAAACCCAGGCGCATCCAGCGTGCCATGTTGAAACAGAAACCCACACGAACGCAGCGTGCCAAGGCTGAGGAGAAACCCATCAGCGATCAGCGTGCCAGATGGCGGCAGAAACCCACTGTAGCGGAGCGTGCCAGGCAATGACAGAAACCCATACATCACCAGCGTGCCAGAATATCTCAGAAACCCACTGTAGCGGAGCGTGCCAAGACTCACCAGAAACCCACAAAAACCTTAGCGTGCCATATCCAACCAGAAACCCATTGGCGGCCAGCGTGCCAACATGGCTGAGAAACCCACCGGCTTCCAGCGTGCCACACCAATTCAGAAACCCAGAGATCGAAAGCGACCTTTTGAAAGGGCAAGATGATGTTGACGAAATCATTGGTCAGGACGTTGTACGATATGCAGCATGAGCGGATTCAGACGGGCAACCGGATCTGCGCGGAGATCAAGAACCGGCTCGGCCAGCGGCCGGGGATGAGTGAGAAGGAGTTGGAGAAGGAGGCCCAGGACTACCTCAAGCGGGCGAGGGCCGAGTACAAGCGGATCACCGATGCGTTTGTGCTCAATCAGGCGCACAAGTATCTCAAGGTGGACTTCGGCGACTACGAGATCATCACGGACGCCGGGATGCTGGTCTTTGTGGAACTGTACGAAGAGCAGCTCGGCCATGAGGAGCACATGGCCAAGGTGATCGGCAAGCTGGTGGCCCAGCATCCGCTGTGGCCGGCGTTTCTGGAGCACGTGCGGGGCTGCGGGCCGCTGATGAGCGCGGTGATCCTGGCGGAGTTCGATCCGCACAAGGCACGGCACGTATCGAGCTTCTGGAAGTACGCCGGGCTGGATGTGGCCGGCGATGGGCGGGGCCGCAGCCGGCGGAGCGAGCACCTGGTCGAGCGGGACTACATCGACAAGGACGGCAAGGCCGCCAAGCGGCAGGGTGTGACGTTCAACCCGTTCCTCAAGACCAAAATGGTCGGCGTGCTGGGCTCGTCGTTCATCAAGCAGCCGGCGGAGGAGTGCAAGTACCGGCAGGTCTACGACGACTATAAGCACCGACTGGAGAGCCATCCGCTCTATGGTGTGCAGAACGACGAGCGGCGAAAGGCCGAGGCCAAGGCCCAGAAGAAAAAGTACGCCCCCGTCGGCCACCGCCACAACATGGCGATTCGGTATGCGGTGAAGATGTTCCTGGCGGACCTCTGGCTGGCGTGGCGCCTGCTGGAGGGGCTGCCTGTGACGCCGACCTATCACGAAGCCGTGCTCGGCCACACCCACGGCCAGGACAGAAAGATCGCCTGATGCCACACTTTCCGAGAAACCCAACGATCAGCAGCGTGCCATTTCGCCGAAGAAACCCATCGGCGTCTAGCGTGCCACACGTCCGAAGAAACCCACCCGACCGCAGCGTGCCAAAATGGGCGAGCAACCCACTGTTATTCAGCGTGCCAGAGAAGGAGAGAAACCCAAGAATTACCAGCGTGCCAAGTGGTTCAAGAAACCCATCCACGAACAGCGTGCCACGGGGCTTGAGAAACCCAGCGGGCGGGAGCGTGCCTATACTATTGAGAAACCCATGGATGAGCAGCGTGCCACACGTCCGAAGAAACCCACCCGACCGCAGCGTGCCATGTTTCCAGAGAAACCCACGGGGCGGCAGCGTGCCAGTGCATCGCAGAAACCCAAAGTCTGTTAGCGTGCCATGGTTGCGGAGAAACCCAGAGGTCCGGAGCGTGCCATATATAAGGAGAAACCCATCCAGTCGCAGCGTGCCACGCGTCCAAAGAAACCCATGGACGCACAGCGGGCCACATGGCGTGAGAAACCCAGAGCGGGTTAGCGTGCCAGTCAGCCCGAGAAACGCAAAGATCCTGAGCGTGCCACGCGGCGATAGAAACCCAAAGGACTCCAGCGTGCCAGGGCGCGAAAGAAACCCATACGACGCCAGCGTGCCAGACGTCGGAAGAAACCCATCCAGGAACAGCGTGCCAAAGGACTTGAGAAACCCAGCGCATTTCAGCGTGCCATTGTGGGGTAGAAACCCATGGACCCTCAGCGTGCCACTACGAGGAAGAAACCCACGAGCCGAGAGCGTGCCACGGGGTTCGAGAAACCCAAAGGACTCCAGCGTGCCATGGTGCGAGAGAAACCCATAATACCCCAGCGTGCCAAGCATTATGGGAAACCCAGAGGCCCCGAGCGTGCCAGAGAAACCCAGAAACCCAGAGGCCCCGAGCGTGCCACTGCAACGCAGAAACCCATAGGGGCGGAGCGTGCCATTTTGACGCAGAAACCCATTGGTGGCCAGCGTGCCACATCGCGTGAGAAACCCAGATCGCTTGAGCGAGCCACTGGATACGAGAAACCCATAGGGGCCGAGCGTGCCAGAGAACGCGAGAAACCCAGAGCGGGTTAGCGTGCCAGTCAGCCCGAGAAACCCAGAAGCTCTGAGCGTGCCATCGGCTTTTAGAAACCCATAATTCCAGAGCGACCTTTTGAAGAACACTTGATGAACAACGGGCCACGTGAGGCAGGCCCCGGATCACGGACGACGAACTATGGACGAACGCGTACACATACGGGACCGATTGAGCGAGGGCGCTGGGCGGTTTGCCGATCGACGGCCGCCGCCGGCGCGGCGGTGTTGTCTGAACTGCCGCTGGTGGACGGCGGGCCGGGCGATGGACGACGATGGCAAGCGGTGCCGGTGCAAGGCCTCGGGCCGGTATGGCGGGACGACGGCGGCCCGGGCGGTCTGCGAGTGCTGGCGGCTCTGGTCGCCGCGGTATGAATCACAGGGGGCCGGCGATGACTGACGGACGCACGGCGACGGGCGGGTCGGGCCAGTATGTCTTTCCTCGTGAGAGCCGCTGTCCGGCGTGTGGGTCGTCCGATACGGTGGCGTATCACACCAAGGGTCCGATCCAGTACCGCAAATGCCGGGCGTGCGGGCAGCGGTACAGTGTGGGCGGTACGCTGGTGAAAATACCAGATTGGTAAACGCGGCATTGTGGGTGCGACCACAGCATGTAGCATAGCGGCATCGTACGATGTCCCATGTATGGGAGAAACGCTATGGCCAACGCCGCTGCTGTGTATCGGCCGAACGTCCAGATTGGATCTCCATCCAGCTATGCGCCGCCCGTGACGCGGGAGAGTCCGTCTCGGCGTGGCTATGGCGGCAAGCGGTGGCGCGGCACGTACAAGCAGCATGGTCTTGGGGGGCTGCGAGGCGAGGTGTTCCGGCGGGACCAGGGCGTCTGCCAGATATGCGGCGGGCTTGTAGGATGCGGACGGGGGCCAGAGGGTGCGGCGGTGGACCATATCGTCCCGAAGCCCGTTGGAAGCGATGATCTGAGCAACCTCCAACTGACGCACAATCGCTGCCACAACGCCAAAACCGCCCGCGAGCAGGGAGGTAGGGGGGGGCAAATGACACAATCTTCGCCCGCTGGATAC
>Ga0265293_10002038_pt1 | contig 42105 bp, 64 predicted proteins | sample Munlanlewell138R_FD_192505 | JGI IMG/M metagenome (GOLD analysis project Ga0265293, IMG submission 192505) | Leachate microbial communities from a municipal landfill in Southern Ontario, Canada - Leachate well 138R | ecosystem: Engineered > Solid waste > Landfill > Unclassified | place: Canada...
CCCGCTCAGTAAACTCCACACCGGCATCCGCCAGTAGCTGGCGCAGTCGCGTGATTTTGCGGTCGCGCTTGAGTCGGATGACGCAATGCTGCGTGGTCTGGCTCGCAAAATGTCCGTCGGCGATGACCGCTATCTGCAGCCGCAGCTGCGCGTCAGACAAACAGATGCCATCACCCCCAGGGGCTATGAAGTGCGGCCTGATCGCCATGTGGCTGAACGACACTGTCGGCACGCCGACAGTACGCCCGCGCGGTGAGTGTAGGCCGGCATGGTACTCGTCATGTTTGCGAGCCACCTCGGCAGCGGACAAGACCACGCGCTTGTTCGCCCTCAGACCGGCTGCGTCGTTGGCGTACAGAAGTACGCGGTGCTCGGCACTCAGGAGCTGGTCGACTCCGTACTTAGTGCGGATCCGCACCATGTGCTCGCACGGGAGCTTTATGTACTCTGTTGGCTCCACGAACGTCACGCGGTTCGTGTCGGGGTCAAACTGCCCGACGACACCCCCGTCGTAGTCCGCGATGCGGCGCCACCCAGTGGGCGTCAGATATTCTGTATCTGCGTCCACGCAGCCTTGTTCGTTGAACACGAAGCACCTGTGGTTTGCAGCCATGAACTCGGCGGTGGTCCGCTGGTGGTCGAACGGGCGGTACATCCCAGGCCACTTGTATCGGCCCCGGATGGGGTGCGGTATGTTCTTGATGCCGAGGTTGCGCAGCACGCGCCACTCATCCAACCCCCAGAACACCAGCACGCGGCCTTTGTCTCCGCGCACCTCCAGCACCTCGGAGCGGGGTATCAGCGCCCGTATCTGGGCGTACTTTTTTGTGATGATCTCAAGAGCGCGGTTCTCTACGATTTTCATGGCTCGCGCAGGAAAAATAGCCAGGTTGGGAACACCAACCTGGCTGAACTTTCAACAGGAGACCCGACCGAAGCCGGAGCCCAAAGTTTACTTCATACCGGCGCGTTTGGTCCGCGCGAAGGAACGATTTTTTGAAGCCGGCTTGGCTTCGAGGTTCGACAGCTTGGTGGGGGCACCCCCCTTGACCAGCGGCTTTTTGTGGTTCACGTCCACCGAGCTGGGAAGCTCGCCGTGTTCCTTCTCGTAGGCCCGCCGCGCCCGGTTGCGCGCGGCTCGCCGCTCCTTCACTTCAGGTTTGCTGTCGTACTTGCGCTCCAGGTCGTAGCGCCGTGGGTTGCGGGGCATGACTCACCTCTAACGGTTAGGGTTCCTTGAACTCACAGGCTGCGCCGGGCACCGGGCAGTAGGGGCACAGCCCGCTTTGGCGGGGGTTCCACACCCCTGACTCCACGGCGGCCTCGATCTGACTGGCCCGGCCAGCCCAGCGAGACATGATCTCACCAAACTGGCTGCGCGTGTAGGTGCGGTGAACGGCGTCCTGCGCCACGAGAAACACCAGCACCCCCCGGACCTCTTCAACCTCGGGGTAGTGCGCCATGACCATTGCGGCCATGAGCTCCAGCTGATCCGGGTCGGCGTAGCGCGATGACTTGCCGGTTTTCCAGTCCCCGATGCGGGCCCGCTTGCCGTCGATGACCATCACGTCGGGCATCCCGCGGAACCACACATCCTTGTCGAAGAAGTCGCACGGGCTGAAGTCGTTGCGGATGCCCAGCTTCGTCTCGCAGTGCATGGTGCCCGGCACCTGGGCCACCCGGCGGGCGTAGGGCAGGAACTGCTGGAACTCAGGGGGCAGTGGCTGCCCGTACATGAGGAAGTTCTCCATGGCCTTGTGCACCAGGTCACCGTACTTCTGCGCCTCTGATTGCGGCGTTTTGTACTTGCGCAGGATGCGCACCAGGTGATACTGGCGCGGGCATTGCTCGAACTGCTTGATGGCGGAGTATGAGTGTGCGAGTTTCATGTCTGCATCTTAGCAGTCGCCGTAGCTTTTGCCGACTCCCGATTCACACGCCAAGGGCAATCCCTCAGCCCACTTCGGCGTCCACCGCATGCACTCCTCCAGGCACTCCTGCGCAGCCGCAGCCTCGCGCTCCGGGGCCACGATAGCCACCGCGTCGTGCACGGTGAGCACTGGTGGGTAGTACCGGGACACGCGGAGCATCTGCTCCGCCACGATGCACCGGGCGACGGCCTGGTTGAAGTTCTCCACGCACTTCCCGCCGTAGATGCGCACGGGCTTGCCCTTGGAGAAGTACACCATCTCTGGCTTCTCCGTCTCGGGGTCCTCGCGCATGCGCAGCCCCGGGTACTGGATGAACAGCCCGCTGGGCAGTGTCAGCCCCTTCCCAGGCACCGCCCGGATGAGGCCCCGCACATCCAGCTGACTGCCCTGCCCATTGATCAGGGACCGCAAGGCGTCGTCGCTGCGCCGCCACAGCTGCACAATATGAGGCACGGAGGATCGGTACGTGCTGATGATGCGCCGGGCTTCGGCCTCGTCCACCACGACCTTGGCCTGCGCCTTCAGGAAGCCCTGCAGCTTGGCCCACCCCACGCCGTAGCCGCACCCGAGTGTCACCGCTTTACCTACCTGCCGCTGCGCGGCGTCGATCTCGTCAGCGGGGATGCCATAGATTTTGCTGGCCATGAGCTTGTACACGTCCTCACGCCTGCGGAACGCCTCGACCAGATCATCCTGGCCGGCCAGCCACGCCAGCGAACGGGCTTCGATCTGTGAGGAGTCGCAGTCGATGACCACATACCCAGGGGGCGCCTCAATGGCTTTCTTGATGCGCCCTGCCAGCGGGCCACGCGAAGGCAGGTTCTGCAGGTTCACAGACTGCTCCCCAGACCACCGACCAGAGTGAGCTCCGTAGTAGCGCAGCGGCACCGGGAACGGGCCCCGCGCGGCCATGCCGATGAATCGGGAGGTGCGGGTCTCCTCCAGCGTCGTCTTGTTGCTCAGGCGTGCGGCCACCAGTGCCTGCACAGCAGGATCCGAGTGCTCTTCCAGCGCCTTGAACTCTTCGTCGGTCTTGGCGAAGGCATAGGTCATCTTGCCGGTGGTCGGGCTCTTTTTCATCGGCGGGGTAACGCCGTACAGCTCCAGCGCCTCAGCGAAGCGGGCGTTGCTCATCAGCAGACTCTTCAGCCCTTCAAACCCGGAGGCGTACACCTGCTGCACGAGGTCGGCATTGGCCGACCGAAGCAGCGCATCCCGCACGGTATCAAGCGTCTGGCGCTTGGCCTCAACCACGGCCGCATAGTGCTCGTGCAGTTTCTGCGCGTTGAGCTGCAACTTGGGCTCGATGAACATGCGCAGGGTCAGGTCGATCAGGCGCAGCTCTTTCTTCGGGACCCCGGCCTCCAGGTAGTGCTGGAACAGGTCGTAGGTGCGCTCGGTGTCGTTGCAGCAATACTCGCCGTAGCGCCGCAGTTCCTCTGGAGTGAAGTCCGCCAAGCGTTTGCCCTTGGCGTTGAGCACCTCGTCCCCCTTGACCCCGAGCCCCGTGCGCTCCAGCTGCGCGGCCAGGCTGTGGGACTTGTCGTGCGGGTGCAGGGCTCGTGAGATGGCCAGAATGTCCATCCACGCGGCCGGTTTGACCCCGTAGCGCCAGTTCAGGATCGCACCGTCGAACATGGTGTTCTGGCCCAGCACCATGAACTCATGCCAGGGCAGTTCACGGATCGTGCGCTCCGCCTCCGCACCGTGCACCCAGACCGCGGGCGCGTCGTCGATCTTGTAGCTGAAGCCGATCATCTCGAACAAGGGCGCCCGCACGTACTCCTCGATCGGCATCCTGGACAGGCTGTACCCGGAGTCGTAGTAGGTCTCGGCGTCGAACGTGCACAGTTTCATTGCGGCCTCCTCTCGGCCGCGCGGCCCGCCGCGCTATGTCCCGGGCGTGCGGGGCCGCCCACCAACTGACCAGCTCTCGTCGCTGTCAGGGTCTGTGTCGCTTGTGGCATCAGAGTCTCTCCATTCGAGGTTGTGTTTTAGTGCGTATGCGCGGCGCTTTCTCAGTCGGTCCCGCAGTTTCTTTTGCTCGCTGGCCGAGAGCCCGGGCGACGGCAGGAGTGATGAAAGCTCGGTAGTTTGAAAGTCCTTGGTCATGGATGTTCTCCAGGCAATGGCGCAGGTACTCCAGGCCCTTCTCGTTGATCACGAGTGCGAGGCCTCCTGCGGCTTCCACCCGCTCAAGATACTCCACCTGCAGCGCCGTGGGCTTGTTGTCGCCGGCCTTGGCCTCGATGGCCACGAACCGGCCGTCCACACACGCGAGAATGTCCGAGGTTCCGTTGTTGGCGTACTGGCCGCCGATGTAGTTGACCGCACACCCGTGGAATTCGGCCAGCAGGGCGTGGATGCGGTCTTTGACTTTCGCTTCTGGGGTTTTAGCCATAACACAAACCGGCGCCTTTCGATGGGGAACGCACGCAATCCTCGCACAGGAACTTGCGCTCTTTGGCGCCGCGCGGATCGCTGGAAGACGGGCCGCAGTTCATCACGCACACCTTGGTCTCTGGATCGAAGTGCTTGAGCTGCTCAGGATCTGCACGGGGGAACGTCGGGGGTTGTGCGGGCTCCTTCATGCGGGGCTTCATGATGCGCCTCCTTCCTGGATGGTTGCGACCGAGTTGAGGTGTCCGCTCGGCAGTTTGAACGCCCGCCCCATGCGTGACTTGGTGAGTTTGAGGGCGTTCTCCATATCCTTCACGGTGATGGCGTCCATCTGGGCGTCATGCAGCTCCATGAGGGTGTTCAGGGCCTGGATCTCTTGCCCAGTGGGCACGAACCGGCCGTTGAGCTTCAGCGCCCGGTAGGCGATCGCGATGATGGCCTCGCGAGCGTCGGTGGCCACACCAGCATGCTCCTTGCCGAACCCCAGCTCGCACAGTGCCACGCAGATGTTGTTCATGGCTATCACAGCATCCATGTCCTTGCGGGTGGCTGTGCCGTGCGTCAGTGCGTACATCGCAGCGCTGTTGTAGAGCTGGAGGTCGATGAGGTAGTTGTCGTGGCTGGCCACTGGCCGGATGTTGTCCGCCACTACGATGAGGGGGTTCATCAGCGGCTTGGGGCGGTACTTCTTGCGGGGTTTCTTGTTCTTGGCCATCAGCGCTTGTACTCCGGCGGCGCGTTGTCGGGGTTGTCGTTGAGCCCATAGACTGCGCGGCCTTTGCTGCGTTTGGCCTGCTCCTTGCCCCGCGCCTGGCTTCGACTGCTCATCTCCAGGCGCTTGCGCTCGGCGTCGGTGAACGCCGCGGCAGGCCGATAGGTGAAGGCGTTTTGCCCTTTTGGGATGGGGTTGCTCATGATTTGTTCTCCCGTTGGAACATTACCGTGACCGCCATGCGGCGGGGCACGCCCGGCTCGGCCGGCAGGAGCCGCGTGACCGTACCGGCCACACCCAGCCCCGGCACGGAGCTGGCCAAGTACCGACCCAGCAGGGCCGTGAAGTCTTGGTGGAAATCAGGGTCGCGCATCACCGTGGCGGCGCGAGCGAGAAGATCTTGATCGTAGTCGTTCATGGTATGTTGGTGTATTGGTGTTTTAGTGAAAGGATGTCAGACCACACCCTCTGCCATTTGCCGGGCGAATTCGGCCATCAGCTCCTGCGCGATGCCCTGAATGGCATACGCCTCCTGCTCCTCGCCCGGCGTGCGCTCGCCGATGTTCTGAGCATAGGCCTGCCACACATGCACAGCCTCATGGACGAGTAGCCCTGCGACCTCGACCGGGTCGCGTCCCTCCCACGCGCGCACGCACACGCAGCAGATCAAACCGTGGTCCGGGTTTTCAAGTTGGTGCGTCGTGGCCTGGCTGTGCGTGTTGCTGATCCAGGGCCCGTAGCCCGTGACCTTGGCATGCGCCATCACACGTTTGTAGGCGTCCTCCGTCAGACACAGCACCAGGTACGGCCCATGCGCGGCGACCCGACGGTTGAGCCACACCAGTTTACGCTTGGCGGTGCTCATGGCTGTTCGTCCTCGATTTCCTGTGCATCCTCGGCCTTCGCTGTCTGAATGCCGTACCGCCTCAGGTCTTTGTCGAGCATCTGCTCAAGCAAGTCCCGCGCAGTGTTCACCCTGTCATCTGCCGTGGTCACATGCCACAGCCACCCCCACGCAATCGCTGCCGTGCTCTTGACGGCATCGAGTTGTAGGTCATCGCTTTCACTCAGGTCCATAGTCATGGTCAGTCCTCCGTGATTCCGTGGGCGCGTTCGATGGCGCGGGCGAATTCAATCAGCCCGCCAGGGTGAAGCAGAGATGGCATAGCCAGACCGATCTGCTGGATGGCGGATTCCGTAAGCGGCTTCCTCGCAGCCCTGTCTGCCTCGACTGCTGCGCGGAGTTGGTCGGCGGTGTAGACAGCGGTGTCGTCAATGCCCGGCTTGACCAAAGACCACCCGGCGGCCCGGATGTACGTTATCGCCCCCTTCTTTCGCAGGGCTTGAAGCCGCCGATCAACTACCCGCCAGTCTTCCGCCTGGCTGTCGGCCGCCGCCGCTGCTTGCCTGACAGCAGGTCCCGACAACAGGGCACAGAACGTGTTCCGTCCGGCGCCGATGGCCTTCAAAATCAGATCGTCAATCTCGGCGTACTTGCTCATTTGCTGGCTCCTTTCTGTTGTGCTGCGCGCTCCACCAGTTCAAACCGCGCAACCTCCCATCGGCCATCTGCAATGGTGTCTAGGCGGTGCTGCTCGTGGACGAAGTGCATCCATCTGCCGTCGTCGGGGTTCTTGAACAGCCAGACGGACTCGCGCGGCTCCCCCTGTGCTGGCTGTGCTACTGGTGCTTCAACGATGTGAGGATCACATTCCCTGTTGCCCGCAAACACAGACCGGGTAAGGCAGCGTTTGCAGTAAGTTTCACCCTCATGGAGGGTCGATTCCACCCAAGGCCCATGCTTGGTACTGACTTCTGGCTGTGGTGCTGCCGGTGCAGCGGAGAGAGCCGTACATGTCTTGCGGTATGCGACCTCAAAAGCCGGACAACCGCTGTGCCCGACCAATCCGTCATACACAACATCCTCCCGGTCGCAGAATCGCGCAGCGGCACACCATCCAGCATTGAATATTTCCCTTGCGTTCGGCTCGGCTGGTTGTGTTGCTGCTGGTTTGGTTGAGAGCGCCTCCTTCAGCTTGTCATGGATCGTGTCCCAATACTCCATGTCAGACGCGGTGAACTCTTGGTTCGGGTCTTCGAGGATCTGCCACATCAGGTCGATCTGAATGCACTTCCGTGCGTCCGATCCGATGAGCGCTTGCACCTTTGGGTGTCGCCAGTTCGGCTCTCTCTGAGCCCTGTCAGCCGCGACTGCTGCGCGGGCATAGGCCAGCATTTGCGCTTGGCTATGACTCCACACGTCAGTTGCACGGTCTTCATCGAAGCAGTGCGTGTCTGGTTTTGGCGGTATTGGTAGTTTGATGTTGTCAGTCATGTCATTCACCCTTCATTGTTGCGTCGATGGCTGCGCGGTACAAGCGCACGACTTCCCATCCATCGGCTTCCATCTGTTCGGCCGCTTTTGCTTCGACGCTGTCCCAGTGACCGACGCACACCCATTTATCGACTGGACGGCGCCGCCACTTCCACCCATCCGGCACGGCCCGCACATTCAGGCGCACAGCCTCGCAGGCAAACTCACTGAGCGCAGATCGAATTTCAGACGGGCACAGGCCGCCCAGGTTGTCCATCTTTGCCCACTCAGGCATCGGTGGTAGTTTGATTTCCTTGGTGTTCATAGGTGACGACTACCTTCAGACAATAGCTGCGAATGTCATGGTGACAAGGACCACAAGCACCGCTATGACCACGGGGTTCGACATGAGCCAGTCAGCCACCCGGCCCGCCAAGCCTTGTCCGCCGAGTTTCGGCAGGTCTTTGAACTTCATGTCTTGCTCTCCTTGATGGCCTTCTTGATCTGGTCGATCGACTCGCTGACCTCCAGCGTCTGGCCGTCAAACAGCTTCACATACGCTTGGATCCCGTGCCATTGGCTGCTTGTGCCCGCCTCTGTGATGCGAGCTATTGCCGCTGGGTTGACGCTGTGGGTGATGTACCCGCGGCTCGTCGGTGTGGTCAGGTCGATCATGCTGTCTTGCTCCCTTCGGCGTGGAATGGCCCGCACAGCGCATAAACAGCGTTCTGCACAAGTGCGTCAGGATCAAAGTCCTTCTCTCGGCCGCGCATGGTCGCGCCGCGAATCGCATAGCGTATGGCGCTAATTACACGGTCCCTATCTGCATGTGTCAGACACGGACTTGGAAGTTCAACAGGATCAAAACTCCCGGGCATGTAGACGTACTCTCGGTACAGCCAGTGATCTTCTGGGAGGGGTAGTGACAGCACAGAAAATGCGCTGCCATCAGGAAGAACTGTTGGCTCTGTCATGTCTTTCTCCTTAGTGTGTAGAGTTTGGTTCCTGGTCAGGTTGTCCACCGTCGCCCACTCAGCCATCGTCGCTCTCCTTCAGGGTGTATCGGGTGTGGTCGAGATAGGCGTCCTCAAGATCGCGATTGCGCAGATCGAGCCGCTCCGCAAGGGCACGCATCAGGGGGTCGTCGGAGGCCTCCGCGAGCCGAATCAACTCGCGGTCGGTCATGTTGTCGTAGAGCGAATACACGGGGTCAAACCTCCAGAAATTCCACCAGCCCGCCGCGCGGGTCCGTGACGAACCACAGCATGCGGTCTGGTGGAGGGGCCTTATTGGTGATGACGCACGTGCCGTCCATGTGCGCCATGTCCACGATCAGCTTGAGCCAATCAGGGCGGTCGTCCAGACGGCCGCTGTGCTTGAAGGGCACCTCCAGCGCCGCCGTCCTGTTGTAGTTGCTCAGGCGGAACATGTATCCCTCTTCGGCGTACCGCCATAGCGGGTAGTCGGGGTAGGTGTCAGATGCGATCGCCGGTGTCATCGGTTTCCTCGTTCTCGGTCTCCACACCCCAATCAAAGGCGTCGAGGATGCGGTTGACCTTCTCCAAGGTGTCCGATCGTGCCTCGTCAAACTTACGCAATTCTTTCACGTCTACCCCGGCCAGCAGGTTCTGCAGCTGCTGCCGCGCCTTCTCCAGCGCCGGGTCCTTCGTGACGTTGAGCGTGGTCAGCACGTCGCACAGCTCCTGGGCGTTCGTCACCATGGTCTCGTGGAACACCTTGCGGGTGCCGTCCTCGTTGAGCGTGAGCCGGTCCTGGAACCGCTTGAGTGCCTCGTACACCCGCTCCCAGGCATCCTGCTGCGCGTCCTCCAGCTGCCGGGCGATGCGCTGCTCGTACTGCTTGGCCAGGTCCTGCTGCACCTCGGACTCAATATCAAGGCGGAAGTCGCCCGCCATCGGCACGGGGGTGTACTCCACATTGAACGCGAAGGACTTGGCCACCTGCGCGCGGGACGGGTACTCAGCACGGTCGAACAGCGCGCCGAGCTGGAACGCGGCGGCGGCCACCAGTGTGTCGTACTTGTCCAGGAAGGTCTGCACCAGCGTCTCGAACCGCTGCTGGTAGTCCTCCAACTCCTGCTGGTAGTCCTGCAGGGCCAGCACGGGCAGCAGGCGCGGCCCGTTGTCATCCCACGGCAGCGTGAGGGTGTAGTGGCGCTTGCGCGCCATGGCCTGCAACCGGATGATGTCATCCAGCTCCTTGCAGTCCGCGAACAAGGCCTTGTAGACCGACGCAGCCCGGGCCGATCGGGCATGCTTGTCCTGCACCACCTCGGCTTGAGTGCGGTTGTCGCGCTTGCGACCGGTGTAGATCGAGATTCGGAGCGTGGCGAGCACAGCGGCTCGGGCCACGCCAGCAATAAGTTGGCTCATGATTTCCTCCAGTTGAAACTCTAACGGTTAGACATCTGCGGCCCCATTGACCGCGGGCTCGACTTCCTCGTCGTCCACCTCGACCTCGAACAGCGCCCCATCGTCCGCGCAGCGCTCGATGAACTGCTCCTCGCTGGTCAGGTACTCGTACTCCTCCTGCAGGGTGGTGTACAGGTCCCGGCACTGCTCCTGCACCCAGTCATCCAGCGCTTTCTCTATGTCCGCGGCTTCGTGCTGTGCAAGGACCACCTCCTCCCATATCTCGGGGTCCATGTCTGAGAACATGCTGTCCTTGGGCGGGGCGGTGTCGTCCGGCTCGTAGTCGATCTCCGACACGTAGGACCAGCCCCGGTTGCGGACGCTGATCCTGGCCCACGCGCCGTACTCTTTGAGGGAGGCCGCCAACATGGGGTAGGTCTCTGCCAGCCCGACGGCAGCGAACCATTCGTGCAGCGTGACCTTACCCTCGAACGAGGCGTAGTCCCCCTGGGAGTGACTCAGCGAGAAGTAGACGTTCGGGGCGAGGCGTTTGCCTGGCCTGTAAGCAATGTGCACCCCCTTGGCCTCCATGTCCTCGACGAACCCGTCCACCACGAAACCCCACCAGTCGTAGTAGAGCTCGGTCTCCGCCCACTCCTGATACGCTCGCTTGAACTCCGTCGGGAACTCGGCCTGCAAACGGCGCACGTCCACCTGTATCGTTGCCATTTGACTGCTCCCCGTGCTCATGCTGGGGCTCCTACTGCTAGCGATTCCAGTCCGAATCGGGCAATGTTCTGTGCAGCATTTACGTCGCGGTCGTGTTCCGCGCCGCAACTACAAGTCCATCGCCTTATTCCTAGGTCGTTCGAGCCTCGCGGCCCCTCCACGCTTCCGCATGAAGAACACGCCTGGGTTGAATACGCTTCGTTGACTACCTCAAAGACGACACCGGCCTGACGGCTCTTGTATTCCAACATCGTCTTTAGCATGGCCCAGCCCGCGTCTAGCGTGCTTTTAGCCATCTTGGTTTTGACCAGCTTGGCGCTGGCCACGTCGCCCACGAAGATGGCGGCGTTGTTTCTCACAAGTTGCGTGGTGAACTTGTGGATTGCATCCTTACGGCGATTCGCAATCTTGGCGTGTATCGCCTTGACGCGCTTTTTCTTCCGCGCCCTCTGCGCGGCTGCAAGTTGCGGCTCAAGCTCGCGGAACCACCGCCCTTGCAGCTTGTCTCCGTCACTTGTGGTGGCGCACTCTTTCAGCCCTAAATCGATGCCAACAACCGATGTCCCCTGACTTGGGAGAACCTCGACCTCGACGGCAACATTGAAATACCAGCGGCCGCGGCTGTCTTCGTTGAACGATCCGGACCGCAGCTCAAATCGGCTCAGGCCGTAGGAGTCCCACAGACTGAATTTGTGCCCGCCAAAGTGGATTTGGCCGGACTTGTACTTGACGTGCCCGCCCTTGAATGGAATCCACCCTAGCGAATACTTGGGCGACTTCGGATTGCTGACGCGCCAGTTGAGGCGGGCCTTCTTGAACTGCTTGCGGCGCGTCGCGTACTCAACGCAAACCAGTTGCACCGTGCCGCTGCCAATCGTAACGCCCTCGCACTTGCTGTAGCCGGCGGTGAGCTTCTGCAAGTCGTAGGCGCTCAGCCACTTGCCACGCTCACGGATGGCGCGGCTGCTGGTTTCGTTGACGAAGTTGAACACCCGATTCACATCGCGCGCCATGCGCCGAAGAACGCTGGCGTGTTTGTCCTTGACACGAAGCTTGAGGGTCTTCACCACCGTTTGCATGGGGTTATTGTGGCACGCAAACACGGCATTTGCAAGCCGCTCTTGGGTCGTAGATAATCCCGGCATGGAAGAGCGCAAAAAGATTGGGCGGCCGCCCGTGGCGGCCGACAAAAAGTTGATACATGGCACGCTGCGTCTCACGCGCGCACAATGGGAAAAAGTTCGCATGGCTGGTGTTCCTGCGCTACGGCTGCTGATTGATCGGTGGCACCCAAAGAAGCCCTGACGGGCTTCACGCTTTTTCTTCCCCGCCCTGAACGGCGGGGCTTGTCGCGCACCGGGTCACACCTCCATCGTGATAGTGCGGCCCCACGGGGCCGTGATGCCGCGTTCCGTAACGACCCACAGCGTAGGCACGTCGTATGACCCCCAGTCACCCACGCCACCGTCGGTGAAATTGATCACCGCCTGTGGGCGGTAATTGGGTTCGGACTTGAGCAGGTCGAACAGGACCGCCCCGTTCGTGCCGCCCCCGCCCCGGATCTGGAGCTGAGGAACGTCAAAGGAGCCGCCATCGAACGTCTGATCCGACTGCACGTCCCAGTCCCAGCACACCACACGGACGCGTTCAGGCTTCACGGCGTCGATGGCTGCCTTGAGCTCGGACACAAATCGCGTAAGCACGTCAGACGAGAAGCAGCTGCCGCTGGTGTCGAACCCGACCACGATGTCCCCCATCTTCTCGCTGTACATCGAGGGCATGTAGGTGTCCGAGCCGAGGTACCGTCGGTTGGGTCTGGCCCACGTGGACTCGTCGCGCCCTTGGCACACTTCACGCACGAACTCCCGGAGCTCGTCCTGCCACGCCACCTTGGGCGTGAGCAGGTCCTCGATGACTGCGTGGCTGCCGCCCTTGCCCACGCCACGGCGGCGACGGGCGAGCATCTCACCTTGACGCAGGGCACGGTCGATCTGCGTGGCTCGGGCCTGCTCGGTCTGCGCATCCACGGCCGCGCCCTCGAAGTCATGGGAGTCGAACCCGCCGTGGCCGCTGCCCTCGCCCTCGTCACTATCTTCGCCTTCACCATTACCCCCTCCCCCCTGCTGCTTCTGTGGTTGCGTGGGCAGCATGTGCCAGATCTGCCCCACGCTCTTGCCGCGCCACTTGGCGTCGGGCTTGAGGTCCCCAGGGGGCATCTCGACGAAGCCCTCGCCGTTGTCCATGTCGAACAGGGCCGTGTTGACGAACAGGTCCGCAGCCACGTTGGCGCGGTGCGGGTCCGCATCCCACAGGTTCTTCCACACACGCAGGTGCCGGTATGCAGCGTGCATGGCCTCGTGCAGCATCAGGAAGCGCAGTTGCTTGTCATTGAGCGACGCGACGAAGGCCGGGTGGAACTTGTGCCCCCAGCCGTTGGTGGCCGCCGTGGGCGGGTTGAGTGACTCGTCCAGCGTGATCGGGCCGCACGAGAGCACGCCAGAGAAAGCGCAGAAGGTCTTGTGCCGCATGATGAACACACGGGCACGCTTGAGGCGCTCCTCGCACTGGGCGAGGTTGTACTTGGGGGTGACGTTCATGATGATTTCCTCCAGTTGAAACTCTAACGGTTAGAGGTTTAGCTTTGAGACGGGAGCGGGGCCGAAGCCCCGCGTGTCTTCAGGCAACAAAGTACTTCGCATATTTCGTCACACGCTCCGAGAACTCCTTGATCTTGTGAAGCTCGCGGATCTTGGGCGTGCCCACGATCGTGGACACGAGCAGGCAGCATGCCTCGAAGTTGGTGTCCGCCCAGCGGTCCATGTAGGTCATCACCTGCGGCGTGGTCTCGGGCGTCACACGGCCGGCCAGCATGAAGGCCATGATGAAGAACCCCGCGGCATCGGCCGGCAGTTTGGTCTTGGCCGGGGCCTTGACCACCTCCTCGAAGGTCGGGATCTGGTCAGACAGGTGCACCAGGGCCTCCATGTCGCGGGCAGCCGCCTCGCCAATCGTGCCTGCCAGGGTCGGCAGCAGCGCGTCCCCGAGGCTGCGCCGGCTGCGCACGATCGGCGAGCTCTTGGCCAGCGAACGCGGCGAGCAGAACGCCTTGATGTTGCCCCGGCGCGGGTCGAAGATGTACGGGTTGGAGTCCTTGGCGTCCATGTCCGCGTAGCAGTCGAACACCTGCGGGTATTGCTTGGCGAACGCCATCACAGCCGGGTCAACGTCGTTGTTGGAGGCCCACAGCAGCCATTCCTCGGCCGTCGGGTTGCTGATGCGCACCACCGTCATGCGGTTGTACGCATGGGGCGGGATGACGTCGTTCACGCCATCGGTTTCGAGGTTGGTCGTGCCGAACACAATGGAGCCCGGGGGCAGCTTGCGGTCGCCGATGCGCTTCTCGAGGATGGTGGGCAGCAGCATGTTCATCACCGGACGCGAGGCCTTGCCCAGCTCGTCCAGCATCAGCATCACCGGCTTGCCTTGCGCCGTGCCGAAGCGGGCGTTGGGGGCGTAGTGCGTGACCATGTGCTCGCGGTCCACCACGGGCATGGCCACATCCCCGAGGTCGAGCACACTCGTGTCAATGTAAGCAACGTGGTAATCCGGCATGCGGGCGCTCAGCGTCTTGAGCAGATCGGACTTGCCAATGCCTGGCTGGCCCCGCAGCAGCACGGTTACGTCAGCGCCGATGGTCTCGATCAGGGTAGCAGCTTGAGCCAGGGTGAGGGTGAGGTTGTTAGCGATAGACATTTTGATTACTCCTGTTGAAAAACTAATGATTGGGAAAACTCTAACGGTTAGGGTTGCGCGCTCGGTCCTCTGCCGAGCACTGCGCGGTTACATACACGCTGATATAGATCACGGCCAGGACCACCACGGCCAGCCCCACAGCGTCCAGTCCATCAGGCACGGTGCACATGTTCCGCCTCCTTCACTCGTTGCTCCAGCGCCCAGATGGTCCGCAGGATGAGGGGCATGTCCTCGTGCCCTGGGTAGATGTTGGCCGCGGCCCAGCGCCACCAGCGCAGCCGGGCCTTGAGCCCCAGCAGCGCGAACTCGCGCCACCAGAACGTGATGGGGTTGTTGGTCCTCATGCCTTGGGCTCCTTCACGCGGGGGATCTTGTTGGCCGGCAGCGGCGGGTGCTCAGCGAAACGCCCGTTGATGTTGGTCATGAACGTACTCGACCACTTGGCAAAGCGCTGGGTCTCGAAGTGTGCCCACCGGCCGGTGGCCGGGTCGATAAGGTCGAACCCGCCCGTCTTGGTGGGGGTGATGATGAACCCGCGGTACGCCGTCGGGCGGGTGATAGCAGTCTGCTTCTTGCTCATGTTGGTCTCCTGAGGGTTACACGTTTTCGACCGGAACGGCCCGGACCATGCCCTTGGTTGCTGCGTGCACGATCTTCGCGCGGACCTTGCGGGGGTCGGTCTGCAGCGCATAGTGCTGCTGCATGTAGTAATGCGCCACCGAGTGATAGGTGCCCGCATCGTCCACGTCGAGCAAGGAGAGGGGCCGGACAGGGTAGTATGCGGCGGGGTTGTCCGCGACGTTGGCCACGAGGATCGGCAGCATGTCGAGGAAAGGCTTGATCCGCTCACGCTCTGCCGCCCTACGTTCCATGTCCGCCACCCTCTTGTAAAACGGCCGCGCCGGGCTGAGCAGGTTGCCGGCGCTGTCGAGCACCATCCCGTCGTAGAACGCCCACTCGCCCTTACCGTAGATCGTGAGGGCGTAGTTCCGATGCCCGTTGTATCGCCGCGAGGTGAGGTGCCCCGGCATCCCTGCGAGATACAGCGCATCAGCCAAGCAGCTCCTCGTGGTAGGGCTGCTGTACCACCCATTCGTGTGGAGCACGACCGTGCCATCCTGCCGAGCCACGAGGATGTCCGTGCGGTGCATGTGCACTGCCACCTCCCCGGGGGCGCACTCGTACACGCGCTTGTGCCTGTTGTATGGCTTGTCCAGCCACGCCTGCCCCTCGAACATCCCACGCTTGATGCGCCGGGACTCCAAGAACGCCATGAGTTTGTCGTATGCTGTCATCTGATGCTCCTAACGGTTAGAGATTGAAGTTGAGTCCACGCAGCTCAGTAAACCAAGCCACGCACCATGGTCACCTGGCCGTGCGAACGCACCGCATCCGGGCCCGTGTCCGGGGCGAACACATCCTCGCCGAGCCGGTCGCGCATCTGCTTGTCGTTGCCGGCCAGGATGGCTGAGACCACCACCGCGCTCACGATGTACACGGTCCCGTCCTGCGGGTCCGGGATGTTCTGCACGGGGCCATAGTCCTGCTGGATGACACGCACAAGCCCAGTGGCGGTCTTGATGGGCGTGCCCGGGGTGCGCTCGTGCACCACCCGAGCCGTGATGCCCGAGGGCGGCAGTTGCCCAACGCCGTCGATGTTCAGCGTGTGGGGGGTAAGGTTCATGAATTTCATTGATAGCTCCTAACGGTTAGAGGTTGCGTTTGATGTGGAAGGTCGGAAGGGTGTGTCTGATCTTGGTGGGCACCTCCTTTAATCATCGGTATCTCTTAGTTTCATGGCCAGCAGAGGGACGTACTCGTCGGCCACCCACACCATGTACTTGTAGGGCTCGGAGAGCCCGCACGGGCCATAGGCGATACTGGCTTCGCCGCACTCCGTTTGGTTGTTGAAGGCCGGACACAGCCCGCACGGGGCACGCACCCCAGTGAGGCCCAGGTCCATGGCTAGCCCAGCGATTGCATCCACCTCGCCGGTCCTGATGCCGTCGGCCACCACCCGCGTGCACGGCTGCCCGCGGATGATGCCCGTCAGGGCGCGGGTGCCTGTTTTCTGGTAGCTCATGTCCGCTCCCCCAGGCGCATCTTCACCAGCGGTATGTATTCCTCGGCGACGATGACCCGCCGGCGGCACCCGCCCTGGTCCACGCGCTGCGAGAGCGTCCAGGAAAGGCCCTGAGGATGCGCACATTGGTAGAAACCCATCTCGGCATCAGCCTGGTGCATCGGACACAGCCAGCAGAGCCGCAACTCTGGTGTCGCTCCAAGGTCGGCGATCAGGCCCCCCACGGCCTCTGCATATGCCTTACTCACCGGGTCCTGCTCCGCCGCACTGAATGAGGGTATCGCCAGCACGTGGTGGCCGTTCCAATCCTTGATCTCTCTCATGTGTCACCTCTAACGGTTAGAGTCTGCCGGGCCCTGCCGCGTGACCGTACCTCTCGGGCGTGTCTCATGGCCTTCTCCCCAGCAGCAGATCTGCCAGCAGGTTGTTCCCGCCCACACGCAGGGCCGCCTCGGTCAGCCGGTCGTGCATGCGTCGCAGGTGGGCGCGGCTGCGCCCGTACACCTGCAGGGCCTCCAGCATGCGTGCATCCTCGGCCGGGTCATAGTCCGGCAGCAGGGCCAGGGTCTCGCCCCCCAGGCTCTCCAGCGCGCGGAGCCACCCCCGGTATTCCCGCGCCAGCTCCAGCAGCCACGCACGGGTCGGACGGCGCTTGGTCGGTTGATCCGTTGTCTCCATGTGCCCCCCTAACGGTTAGAGTCTTGTGGTGGCAGGCGCATGAGCAGCAGAGGCAGCCATTTGGTGTCCACCAGATACCCTCCGCCGCAGTCGATACCGCGGCAACCGCCGCGCTTCGCAGGACACAGCGAGCACTCGTCCAGCGTGTCGTCTTGGGCAGCGTAGGTGCCCGGGTGCAGGTCCTCCGCCAGCTGCGCAATGCAGTCACTGTGGGCGTACCACACCAACACACACTCCCGCCCGCAGGCCTCCCGCACGGGCATACCGGCGATCGTTTTCATAGTGGCGATCGTTTTCATAGTGGCGATCTCTTTCATGCCTGTTCCCCCAGTCGTATCTGCACCAGCGGTATGTATTCCTCAGCGATCACGAAATACCCGCCGCACCCGCCCCGCGCCAGCGACAGGTACCAGCGCGGGTTAGTGCACCGCCCCCCTTCGTGCTCGGTTGTATCCCAAGCTGGGCACAGCGCGCAGCAGGCCCTGCGCCCCCGGTCGACCCCCAACAACTCATTGCGCAGCCGCACCATGTCCACCAAGGTGCGGGGGGTGTCCGGCACCGCCAGCACGCGGTGGCCGCTCCAGTCCTCGACGATCCGCACAGAGGGCTTCCACAAGGGTGGCCGCTCACAGCGGTTCTCCGATGACAAGTTGCGCAGCCGCCGTCTGCGTGAGGGCCTCGCCGTCACTCAGCAGGGCAATGGCCCCCCGGCCAATCCGCTCCAGTCGGGCAGGGTCACGCAGCGCCTGGTTGGCGGCAGCCTCCACACGGTCCCGCAGGGGGCCTTCGGCCCAGTTCATACCGGACGCCGCCCAGGCGGCGATCCCACGGCCAGCCCGCAGGGCCGTGGCGTTGAGGACGGTGTTGTTTCTTTTCATAGCTGCTCTCCTTGAAGTATCTAACGGTTAGAGTTTGGGTAGGGTTGGTTAGTGGGTGGGTTGAAGGTTGGTTGAAGGTTGGTTGTTGTGAAACATTCGGATGAATGGCGCCTGTAGTCAAGCACCATCCATCCGAACCCTGCCCGCAGGCAGGTCGGTCGAACACGATAGCCGGGTTGCCTGCACATCTCCCCCGTGTCCGCGCTTTGGCGGGCGTGGGCTTGCAGGCCGTGTGTGGTTGTCAGCTGGGCTGTGCACGGGGCTGTAGGGGCATGCTGCGGTCAAAACCGCTCGGCCACCAAAAACAAGGGGGTAATGCTTGCCATGCACAGACACCAGCTACTCCACACTCAGTGGGGTTCCGCATCCGATCGGATGACCCACAGGCATGTCCCTTCACGATGGGCAACGCCCCACGGGACTTCGGTGTATCTGGCACCAATTGACAGGCACTGCACGTCAGTTCGTAAGCCATATTGCGAGCCTGGGGGATTCCAGTAGCTCTAACGGTTAGGCCCTTCAAAAACAATCGGCGCGACGTGCGCCATGCCTGCCGGGGGACTGCCTACCCCCACGCCATATTGCAGCACCATGGGCCCTCACGGGCGGGACTGGCACTGGCAGGCCATTGCGGCCCGGCGGTTTATTTACCTCCGGCCGGTCGAGCCTAGGGCTCTAACGGTTAGAGGTTGGTAGTTAGATTGTTAATGAGCGTTGTTTTACTGGGGAACTTTTTACCACCAGTACATATATTATACCCTTTATTTAGTGGTTTGTCAAGCGGTTTCTGGAAAGAGTAGGCTTCTCGCGTTACGCGGGTTGTGACGCGGATTTGGCGTTTTGTGCCGTAGAGATATATAGCTGCGAGGCCGCGTAAGTTGTTGAAACGCAGTATGCTTCGAGGGGGGATAAGGGTAGCGAAGCAGTGTTGAAAAGTAGAGGGTACGCCTAGGCGACTAGTAGAATAAACGCCCGCAAATTTCTCGCAACCGGTAAAATAAGCCGAGGAGGAGTTGACAAAAATTCCTGGCGGGGCGGCGGGGCGTGGCACATTAGCTCACTATTCTTCTTTCTTATCTTATCTATATTATATATATATAGAAAACCTAAGAAAATCAACGACTTGCAGGGGGGCGGGTGTTTTCTCTTACTGTTATATCTCGACGGCACAAATTGCCCGTTTCGCGTCACACGCGTAACAAGGGCGCCACAAGGGCGCCCGTGCCTTTACCCCACTCTCGTGACGTGCACGACCTTGTAGACCAGGTCTTCGATCTCCGTGCGGACGCTGTACAGCCTGCGGCCCTGGCGCCGGTTCTCGTTGTTGACCGCCGACAGCACCCTGCCGCACAGCTCAGGGTCGCGGCACACCCACGTCTGGTGCTTCTCAAGCTCGTAGAACGGCCAGCGGTACTTCCGGCGGCCGTTCGTGGCCGCTCCTGCCCGCTTCGGTGCCGAGTCGGCCAGGCGCTCGATTCTGATGCCGCACTCGCCCAGCTTGTTGACGACCTTGCGCGTGGTAAAGCGCCTGCGGTACTTGTGCCCGTAGGCATGCGCAGCCTGCTGCGCTTCCAGGGCCAGATAGATGCGAACCTCGCCCACTTCCATGCTGCCGAAGTCGTAGGCCTCGCCAGCGGCGACTACACGGGATACGCTCATATAAACCTCCAAAACAAAGTTAGGAAAACCCGTACTATATATCCCGCTACGCTTCTCGTCAACCTCTAACCGTTAGAGTCTGCGACTCAGGCCCGCCGTCTCAGACCCTCGGCCCACCATCTCAGGCGGTACGGTCACGCCCCGGGCCACCATCTCAGTGGGTACGGTCACGCCGCGCCAGCGGGAAGGGCGTAAATCGCCCGCCAGAGCGGCGATCGCATGGCGGCCAAGGGTACCCTACGGGCAGACGCAAAAAAGCCCGCACGGGGCGGGCTAGGTGGGTTGCCGGGGCTTTGTGCCCCCGGCTCTAATGGTTAGAGTTAGTCGGCGGCACCGATTTTGCTGATGGTGTCGCGGATGCGGCGCAGCTGATCCAGCAGATCACGCGTGGTAAGGTCCAGCACCTTGACATTTTTCTGACCATACTTGTCCAGCATTGTGAGCTGCTGGACAATGAAGGCACGCGCTTCAATCTCATCGTTCGGCGTGGCCGCTTCGCTGGCCTTGTCGGCCTTGTCGGCCTTGTCGGCCTTGTCGGCCTTGGCTTTTGCCGGTGCCGCGGCTGCGCCCTTAGGCTGCGTGGACCACGGCAGTGCCGGCAACCCGCCCTTATCCTCAGATTGGAATGCCCGGGCAGACCATTCTGCGCCGTGGTAGTAGGCGCGCATCGCGCCTTGAGCATAATTGGCAATGGTGGCGCGAAGCCAAACGCCCTCGGCCACGCCACGGGCCACCACTTCGTTCTCCACGAAGGCCCGGCGGAGGGCCTTGCAGCCCGCTTCATCACGGGGAACCCCGGCCGCGCGGGCCGCGTCCAGCCAAGCATTGAACAGGGCCTTGATTTTGTCGTGATACTTCACATGCACGCGCTCCGCAGCGCGGTCAAATTCAGCTTGTGCGGCCAGCAGTTCCTTTCCTGGGAAGGCGGGAACGAGGATAGCGGCGGCGGATTTGATGGTCTTGATGGTCTTGCCCATGGTGGAATCTCCGTTAAATGAAATGAAACAATGAACCGCCGAATCGGACTTGACCCGACGTGTTTCTAATGTATGCGAAACGCGCGATGTTGTCAAGTGTATGCGGGAGACTCTAACGGTTAGAGACCATGGGCCAGCGTCGCTGGCCAGACCCCACCGGGGGGGCGACCCCCTTAGTGGGCGCGGGTCCCATACGCTTACATGCACTGAGTTTTGGATGAACAGCAAAACCCCCCAAGCCACCTTGACACTGTAAACCCTCCAAACCTCCCCTACCCCCAAAAAATATCGCGCAAAATTTTACCAATCACGTTACATTGTCACGCGGCATCCCGCGAAAGCTCCCCCCGTGCCGGAAATGACGTACACTTCGCCCAACTCGCCCTCTAAGGCTGCCATGATCACTGTACCTGTCGACACCGACATCCCTTTGGTGGACAACCCACCGACGTTTGAGGACCTGCGCTCGCGGGTGGATGCCGCGTTCGCCGCGTTGGCCACGCTGGACGCTGACGTGCTGGTGACGGATCAGGACATTGCCGCGGCGCAGGCCGTCCTGGCGGCGGACAAGAAACCCTCCGAGGTACTGCTGTCCTCTCCGGGCACGATCGTGCATCTCAAGGCCATGCTGTCCGAGTACGACAAGACGGTCGTGGAGTCCGCGGCACAGATTCGCACATACGTGACCAACAAGCTGATCGTGGAGTCCAACAACCCGGACCCGCGTATCCGCATCCGGGCCCTGGAGATGCTTGGCAAGATCTCGGATGTGGGGTTGTTCACAGAGAAAACCGAGGTCACTATGCGCCACCGGCCGACGCCGGAACTGGAGCAGATGCTGCGCGAGCGCCTGACCAAAGTACTCAATGCCGAAGCCACAGTGCCGGCCCCGGAGGTGCCTTACAAAGCGGTCGATCTGAGCGACGTCTCGGATGTTGTGCCTGTTCCGCCGACTGAGCAATGAGTTCCCCGAACGTTGACGCCATCATCAAGCAGCTCTCGCCGGAAGAAATGGTTGAGCTGCTCACCATGCTGGATGAGCTGGAGGGCCGCCAGCGGGTGCAGGCTGCGCAGCAGGACTTCCTGGCCTTTATCGCCATGCTGGACCCGAAGTACAAGTTCGGTGCCCACCTCAAGCGCCTGGGGCACCTGCTGATGGACGTGGAGGCGGGGGCCAAGGACCGCGTGGCAGTGTCAATGGCCCCGCGCTTTGGCAAGTCGATGATGATCTCGATCTACTACCCGGCGTGGTACCTGGGTAGAAACCCCACCCACAAGGTCATCGTGGCCTCCCACACGGCAGACCTGGCCATTGACATGGCCCGCAAAGTGCGAAACCTCATGCAAACGGCTGAGTATCAGCGGATCTTCCCGGGCGTGGCCATCGCGGCGGACTCCAAGGCGGCCGGGAAGTGGAACACCAGCAAGGGGGGTGAGGTATATGCAGTCGGCGTTGGTGGCGCACTGGCCGGGCGCGGGGGGGATTTGATCATTACGGATGATCCGATTTCGGAGCAGGCGCTCAAGAGCGGGGATTTTGACTCGCTGGACACCGTCTATGAGTGGTTCCGTGCAGGCCTGCGTACCCGTTTAATGCCAAACGGACGTATTGTCATCTTACATACCAGGTGGCACCAAAGAGATCTGATTGGACGTGTGTTGAAGGATGCGCAGCTCAACCCGGAGGCCGACCAGTACGAGATGTTTGAGTTTCCGGCCATTCTGAACGCGGAAAACCCGCCGGATCATCCCACACACCCCCCAAAATCCCTGTGGCCGGAGCAGTGGTCGCTTGAGTCGCTGCTGCGCACCAAGGCGTCCATGCCGTTGTGGCAGTGGAACGCCCAGTACATGCAGGACCCCACGGCGCGGGACAGTGCGGTCATCAAGCGCGAGTGGATACGCTGGTGGGACAAGCCCCGGCCGCCGCAGGTGGAATTCATCGTGCAGGCGTGGGACACGGCCCTGACCACCAAGGAGCGCTCGGACTGGTCGGTGTGCCAGACCTGGGGGGTGTGGACGCCCGAGGACTCGGGGGTGCCCAACGTCATCCTGCTCAACCGGGCCAAGGGCAAGTGGGAGTTCCCCGACCTCAAGGCTGCCGCGCGGGCCCAGTACGAGCAGTGGCAGCCAGACAGCGTGATCGTCGAGGCCAAGGCCTCCGGCCAGCCGCTGATCGACGAGATGCGCCGCTCCGGTATCTTCGTGCAGGACTACAGCCCGGGCAAGGGTCAGGACAAGCTGGCACGGCTCAACGCGGTCTCCGACATGTTCTCCAGCGGGCAGGTGTGGGTGCCCGAGACGGCCTGGGCCGACGAGGTGGTCGAAGAGTGGTGCGCGTTCCCCAGCGGGGAGCACGACGATGAATGCCTGGTAGCTGGGACGCTGATTACCATGGCCGACGGGTCCCATCGGCCGATCGAGCATGTGTGCGCGGGGGACTTTGTGGCCACGCCGTTCGGGCCACGGCGGGTGACGTACACCGCCTGCACGGGGGTGCGCCCGGTGCGGACGGTTGGCCTGCTCCGGGGGACTGAGAACCACCCCGTCGCCACGCAATATGGGTGGAAGCCGCTGTGGCAGATTACGCATAATGATGTTGTCCTCACAGAATCTACTTGTGGAGGTTCATCATGGCTTTTCCCCGAAAGCAAGGCATACGCGTCGAAGTCGTGCAGTTCAACGGGCGCCGGTACACGGAGGGGAACCGCCGAAAGCGCCCCCGTGTACAACCTCAGTGTTGAGGGGGCGGAGTGCTACTTCGCCAACGGGGTGCTCGTCCACAACTGCGACGCCATGACGTTGGCCCTGATGAGGATACGCAAGGGAGGCCTGTTGAGGCTGGCCAGCGATCCGGAAGATAATTGGGAACCCCCACGCCGGCGTGGCGCCTATGTTGTTTGACATCCTCCCCGCCCTGAAGGGCGGGGATTCCAGCAGCAACAACCATGCTAAGCACGACTGATACCCTGTCGGTTCGCACTTCTCAGATAGTTGGCTTCCCGCTCCGTAGAGCGGGCGGCTCTTACACCGTCTCCATGCGCTGTCACGGTCTGCCCGACCGCCAAAATGTTCGCCGCTGCATTCGCGTCTCTGTCGTGGGTCGCGCCACATCCCGGGCACGCCCATTCCCGCACGCTCAGCGGCAGTTTCTCTATGATATGTCCGCAGTCGGAGCAGGTCTTCGAGGACGGGAACCATCGGTCGATCTTGACCACGGTTTTCCCGTATCGCTCAGCCTTTTCTTCGATCATGCGGATGGTCGCCCCGATAGATGCGTCGTGCAACGAGCGGGCGAGGCTGTGGTTCTTGGCCATGCCGCGCAGGTTGAGGTCTTCGACGCAGATCACATCGAAACGGGTTACAAGGTTTGTGCTCAGTTTGTGCAGCGTGTCGCTACGGCTATTGGCGATCTTCTCGTGGATGCGGGCAACATGACGCTTTACTTTCTCGCGCCTCTTGCTGCCCTTCTTCGCCCTGGCAAGGCGCTTCTGATAGAACGCCAGCCGACGTTGCCACTTGGCCCCATACTTCGGGTTGCTGATGCGCTCGCCGTTAGACAGCGTTGCGAGGCGCGAGATGCCGAAGTCGATACCAACCGCTTCGCCCGTTTTGGGCAGCGGCGCTGGCTGTGTTTCCACCACCAGCGACACGAAGTATTTCCCGCTCGCGGTGCGGATCAGACGAACCGAGGACGGATGCGGGATCGCCTTGCGCGACCACTTCACCTTGATGGCGCCGATCTTGGCCAGCTTGAGAACCCGCTGTTCAGGGTCGAACGAGAATCCGTTCTTGGTGTAGTTGGCCGACTGGCGTGTAGCCTTCCGCTTGAATGCCGGATAGGCGGCTCGCTTGGCAAAGAAGTTGGAAAACGCGGTCTGCAGGTCACGCAGCGACTGCTGCAAGCAAACACTGGGCACTTCATTCAACCAGACGTGTTCAGGCGTTGTCTTCAACGTCGTAAGTGCCTTGTCGGTTTCCGGGTAGCCCATACGCTTACCGGCGCGGAACGCATCGGTGCGCGCCCGCAGTGCCCAGTTCCAGACGAACCGCACGCAGCCAAACGTCTGACCCAGGTGTTCTTCCTGTTCCGGTGTCGGGTAGCAGCGGAATGTCCATCTGGATTTCATGTTTCACATTTTACGGAGTTATAATGCGAAAAGCAACTACATGGCACGCTGCGCGTGCCACGCTATCCCTCCCCAGCATGAATGCCGGGGCCTCTCGCGCAGAACGGTAAGGACACCCCATGGCAACGAACATCGACAAGGCGCTGCCTGTCACCCAGGACCCTGACCTGCAGATTGACATCATCCCGGACGAGCCGGTGGATGTGGAGATCGAGCTGGAGCCCGATGGCGAGGGCGACATCCTGGTGACCATCGGCGAGGACATCGAGACCGAGACGCCAGAAGATTTCAACGCCAATCTGGCCGAGTACATGGACGACACGGCCCTCAACACCATTGCTTCAGACCTGGTGGCCGCGTTCGATAAGGATGTGAATGACCGCTCGGAGTGGGCGCGGACCTACGCGGACGGCATGAAGCTGCTGGGCCTGCAGTACGAGGAGAAGAACGAGCCCTGGCCGGGCGCCTGCGGGGTGTTCCACCCCATGCTGGCCGAGGCGGTGGTGCGGTTCCAGTCGGAGGCCATGACCGAGACGTTCCCGGCCGCAGGGCCGGTCAAGACCCAGATCATCGGCAAGGAAACCCCCGAGAAGCGCGACGCGGCCACGCGGGTGCGTGAGGACATGAACTACCAACTCACGGAGGTGATGCCGGAGTACCGCACCGAGCACGAGCGCCTGCTGTGGAGCCTGCCGATTGCCGGCAGCGCGTTCAAGAAGGTGTTCGACGACCCAGCGCTGGGGCGCCAGGTGAGCCTGTTTGTGCCCGCCGAGGACCTGCTGCTGCCCTACGGGGCCAGCACGATCCAGAACGCGCCGCGGATCACACACGTGATGCGCATGACCAAGAACGAGCTGCGCAAACTGCAGGTCTCGGGGTTCTACCGCGACGTGGAGCTGGGGGACCCGACCGGGGAGCTGGACGACATCCAGCAGAAAAAGGCGGAGCTCGGCGGCATGGACGCCATCCAGGACGACCGCTACCGGGTGCTGGAGATGCACGTGGAGCTGGACCTGTCCGAGCACGACTGGACCGACCCCGAGGTGGGGGACTCGCGTGGCGTGGCCGTGCCCTATGTGGTCACGGTGGAGAAAAGTACCTGCCGGGTGCTGTCCATTCGGCGAAACTGGCTGCAGGGGGACGAGCACCGTGTGCGGCGCGAGCACTTCGCCCACTACCAGTACGTCCCGGGCGATGGGGTTTACGGCTATGGCCTGCTGCATCTGATCGGGGGCTATGCCAAGAGCGCCACGCTGCTGCTGCGCCAGTTGGTGGACGCCGGCACACTGTCCAACCTGCCGGGCGGCCTGAAGTCCGTCGGCCTGCGCGTCAAGGGGGAATCCACGCCGATTGCCCCGGGCGAGTTCCGCGACGTGGACGTGCCATCGGGCACGATCAAGGACAACATCCTGCCCCTGCCCTACAAGGAGCCGTCGGCGGCGCTGGCCGCGCTGCTGGAGCGCATCATCGGTGAGGGCCGGGCGTTTGCCTCCGGAGGGGACCTGAAGGTCAGCGACATGAGCGCCCAGGCCCCGGTGGGCACCACGATGGCGCTGCTGGAGCGCACGCTCAAGGTCATGACGGCCATACAGGCCCGGCTGCACAACGCGATGCGCCACGAGCTCAAGATGCTCAAGAGCGTGATTGCCGAGAGCGGGCTGAGCACCTATGTGTACGAGCCCACCGAGGGTCAGCCGCACAGCCGCAAGGCGGACTATTCGCTGGTGGAGGTGCTGCCCGTCAGCGACCCGAACGCGGCCACGATGGCCCAGAAGATCGTGCAGTACCAGGCTGCGCTGCAGTTGGCCCAGGGGGCGCCGCAGATCTACAACATGCCGCTGCTGCACCGACAGATGCTCGAGGTGCTGGGGATCAAGAACGCCGCGAAGCTGGTGCCCCTGGAGGAGGACGCCGAGCCATGTGATCCGGTGCAGGAGAACATGAACATCCTCACAAACAAGCCGGTCAAGGCCTTCCTGGAGCAGGACCACAAGGCGCACCTGGCCGTGCACCTGTCGGCGATCAAGGACCCGATGATCCTGGAGCTGGTTGGGCAAAGTCCGAACGCCTCGGCTATTCAGGCCGCGGCCATGGCGCACGTCCAGGAGCACCTGGCCTTCGAGTACCGGCGCCAGATTGAGGAGCGGCTGGGCCTGCCGCTGCCGACCGAGGAAGAGAACAAGACCATGGACCCGTCTGTGGCCGCACGGGTGGCGCAGATGGCCGCCCAGGCCGCGCAGCAGGTGCTGCAGAACAACCAGCAGCAGGCCGCGCAGCAGAAGGCCCAGGAGCAGGCCCAGGATCCGGTGGTGCAGCTGCAGATGCGCAAGATGGCCGTGGAGGAAGGCAAGTTGCAGCTGGCCGCGCAGGAGCAGCAGCGCAAGTCCCAGGAGGGCGACCGCAAACTGTTCATCGAGGAGGCCAAGGCCAAGCTGGACGCCATGCTCGAGGTCATGCGCGTCGTGCTGGACGAGCGCAAGCAGACGGCCAAGGAGGAGCTCGACGAGCAGAACATCGCCCTCAAGGCGCTGCATTACGGCAACATGGGCCGGGCGCAGGACCAGCAGATCCTGCAGGCCGACCGCGACCGCGCCATGGAGGCCATGAAGATGCTCATGGAGATCCACGACCGCAACAACCTGGGCGAGTCCCGCAAGGAGAAGGAAGATGGAGCAGCAAGTACTGCAGCTGGTGCTCAAGGACCTGCAGCAGGCTCGGGCGGCGCGTGAGCGCACCGTGCTGACCGGCGGCACGAAAGATTTCGCCGAATACCGGCATCTCACCGGGGTCATCCAAGGCCTGACCCTGGCGGAGCAAGTTGTCAGCGGCCTTGTGCAAAAACTGGAGAAAGTAGATGAGTGACATCCTGATCGCACCAAGTCTGGGGGGCCAGACGACCGTGCTGCCTGGTGATGACGCTGCCAAAGCCAAGCAGCTGCCGGACCCCAAGACGTACCACCTGCTGTGCGCGGTGCCCGATGTGGACGAGAAGTTCGAGAGTGGCCTGGTCAAGGCCGACACGACGAAGCACTATGAGGAGGTCCTCACGCCGGTGCTGTTCGTGCTCAAGATGGGCCCGGACGCCTACAAGGATGTCACGCGATTCCCCAGCGGCCCGTCCTGCAAGGAAGGGGATTTCGTGATCGTGAGGCCCAACTCGGGCACGCGGTTGAAGATTCACGGGCGCGAGTTCCGGATCATCAATGACGACTCCGTCGAGGCGGTCGTCGAGGACCCCCGCGGCATCCAGCGGGCATCGTAAGGAGACGCATCATGGAAACCCAAGGACAAGAGTTCCGCTTCCCGGACGAGCCCACTGAGGTCGAAGTCGACCTGGACGCCGGCAAAATCATCGAGCCGGCCGTCGAGCCGCAGAAAGACGAGCCTGCGGACCCTGAGATCGAGGTGGTGGACGACACCCCCGAGGTTGACCGTGGCCGCGTGCCGGGCGAGCCGCCCGAGGACCCCACCGAGGAGGAGCTGGCCTCCTACGACGAAAAGGTGCGCAAGCGCATCAAGCGGTTCACCCGCGGCTACCACGACGAGCGCCGCGCCAAGGAACAGGCCCTGCGTGAGCGTCAGGCCGCCGAGGAGCTGGCCCGCCAGGCCATCGAGGAGAACCGCCGCCTGAAGGCGCAGCTGACCGCCGGCTCCGAGCAGTACGTGTCGATGCAGCAAAAGCTCGCCGAGCGCGAGCTGGCTGAGGCGCAGCGGGCCTATCAGGAAGCGTTCGAGAACAACGACGCGGCCAAAATGGCTGAGGTTCAGGCGGCGATCTCCGCTGCGGCCCTGCGGGTCGAGCGTGCGAAAGAGGCAAAACCTTTGCAACTTGCGGAAGATGTGGTAAAACCCGCACAACCGCAAGCCCCCAAGCTGGACCCGAAAACCGAAGCCTGGAAACAGCGCAACGCGTGGTTCGGTACCAACAGGGCGATGACAGCCTACGCGCTGGGCCTCCACGAGGAGGTTGTGGCCAAGGGCTATGTCGCCGGCTCGGATGCCTATTTCTCCGAGATCGACAGGGACATGCGCCGTCGATTCCCCGAGGCATTCGGGAGCTCCAATGAACCGGCTGCAGCCGCAGACCGAGCTTCAAAGCCCGCTACCGTGGTGGCACCTTCCGCGCGTAGCACCCCGCCCAACCGCATCCGCGTCACTGAGTCTGAAGCACGCATGGCTAAGAAGCTCGGCGTGCCCCTCGAGTTGTACGCGAAAGCGAAGGCTGCCCAACAGAAGGATTCTCGCAATGGCTGATACCCCGACCCAAACTCGCGCCTCGCGCGACCTGTCCACCCGCGAGCGAGTCGAGCGCCCCAAGGCGTGGCGACCGCCCGAGACTCTGCCGATGCCTGACCCGCGCCCGGGTTGGACCCACCGGTGGATTCGTGTGAGCATGATGGGTGACGCCGACCCGAGCAATGTTTCTTCCAAGCTGCGCGAAGGATGGGAACCGGTGAAAGCCGCGGACTATCCCGAGCTCAAGGTGTACGGCCCCACCAATGCCCATTTCCCGGACGGTGTGGAAGTCGGAGGCCTGCTGCTCTGCCGAATTCCGGAAGAGTTCATGAAGCAGCGCGAGGACTACTACAACGGCCAGAACAGGCAGCAGATGGAGTCGGTGGACAAGACTTTCATGCGCGAAAACGACGCCCGGATGCCGCTCTTCAGCGAGCGGAAGACGGACGTTACTTTCGGAAACGGCACATAATCGGAGGAATCCATGGCCAATGTTGCGTCTCCCTACGGGCTGCGTCCCGTCAAGATGCTCGGTGGCCGTCCGTACTCGGGCGGTTCCATCAAGCAGATCCCCATGACCGTGAACTCGGCGGTCGCCGTGTACACCGGGGATGTCATCCAGATCGGTGCGGCCTCGGCCGGCCAGCCCCAGGCCATCGCGGCCACGGTGACGACCAGCTCGGCTGGTGTGATCGGGGTCTGCGCGGGCGTGAGCTACGTCGACCCGGTGCTCAAGTACCAGGTGTTCGGCCAGTACCTGCCGGCCAACGCGGTCAATGCGGGCTACACGGGCATCATGATCCACGTCTATGACGATCCGGATCAGCTGTTCCAGGTCCAGGCTGCCGGCTCTGTGGCTGCCACGGTGCTGGGCAAGTTCGCCGCGCTGGAGAACTTCGGCGGCAACTCGAAAACCGGCCTGTCGACGATCCGCCTGTCCACGCCGGCCAATACCGCCACGCTCGCAGTGCGTATCGTGGATTTCGTCGACCCGGGCTCGGACTACACGGACTGCATCGTGAAGTTCAACGCCGGCGTCCACATGTACCAGAACTCGACCGTTCTGGCCAACTGATAACGGAGGGACACCATGGCCATTTCTCGTGCCCAGCTCCTGAAGGAGCTCCTGCCTGGACTGAACGCCCTGTTCGGTCTCGAGTACGCCAAGTACGGCGAGGAGCACAAGGAGATCTACGAAACCGAAACCTCGGACCGCTCCTTTGAAGAGGAGACCAAGCTCTCGGGCTTCGGTGCTGCACCGGTCAAGGGTGAAGGCGCTGCCATTGTTTACGACTCCGCTCAGGAAGCGTGGACTGCTCGCTACACCCACGAGACCATCGCAATGGGGTTTTCCATCACCGAAGAGGCGATGGAAGACAACCTCTACGACAGTCTGTCGAGCCGCTATACCAAGGCGCTGGCCCGTGCCATGGCCTACACCAAGCAGGTCAAGGCGGCTGCGATCCTGAACCAGGGCTTCGCTGGCCCGGTGTATGGTGACGGTCAGACTCTGTTCAGCACTGCCCACCCGCTGGTCAGCGGCGGCACCAATGCCAACCGCCCGACGGCTGGCGTGGACCTGAATGAGACCTCGCTGGAGGCCGCCATCATCCAGGTTGCTGCTTGGACGGACGAACGCGGGCTGCTGATCGCGGCCAAGCCCAAGAAGCTGGTGATCCCGCCGGCCCTGCAGTTCGTGGCTGAGCGTCTGATGAAGACCCAGCAACGTGTGGGTACCGCGGACAATGACATCAACGCAATCCGCTCCATGGGCGCGGTGCCTGGTGGCTGGACCGTCAACCACTACCTGACCGACCCGAACGCCTGGTTCATGCTGACGGACGTGCCCAATGGCCTGAAGCACTTCACCCGTGTGGCGCTGAAGACCAGCATGGACCCCGACTTCGACACGGGGAATGCGCGCTACAAGGCCCGCGAGCGCTACAGCTTCGGCGTCAGCGACCCATTGGGTATCTGGGGCAGCCCCGGCTCAATCTGAGCCTTCCGGCGCAGAGCAACAGTGCATAGAGGGGCCCTTCGGGGCCCCTTTTTCATTGGGGGGATTCCCTAAGCGGAGGATAATGTGTATGATTCAGCCCTATGGACGACATACAAGTTATCACCCGGGCTGAGGCCGCCGCAAAAGGCCTCAAGTATTACTTCACTGGCAAGCCGTGCCCGGCCGGACACCTCAGTGTCCGCTACGTGTCTGTCGGGACATGCAAGGAGTGCGGGCGAGAGAAAGCCGCGGCAAAGCATGTGCACACCACAAGCAAGCGCCGGGCGTATTGGGACCAAACCACGTTCATTGAGGCTGCCCTGGCCCGTCATGCAGGTAGGTATGACTACAGCCGCGTGGCCTATGTAAATGCCCACACCCCCGTGGCCATACAGTGCCCTGAGCATGGGGAGTTCCTACAGAGCCCCACCAATCACATGCAGGGGAAGGGGTGCCCAAGGTGCGCCGCAGAAGCATTTGGCCGCAGGTCCAGATCCTCTCTGGAGGAGTTCGTGCGGCAGGCGCGGGCTGTATGGGGGGACCGCTGGGATTACACTGAGACGAAGTACACGGGGGCAAGGACCAAGCTGGCTATCAAGTGCCATGAGCACGGGGTTTTCTGGCAGACCCAGAGCAACCACCTGGAGGGCAAGGTTGGCTGCACCAAGTGCAACCACATGGCCTCAAAAGGCGAAGCCGCCGTCTTCCGCTTCCTCTCCAACCTCACCCGCGCCGAGCAACGCAACCGCACCATTCTCAAACCGAAGGAGCTGGACATCTACATGCCGGATGTACATCTGGCCGTGGAGTATTGCGGCGAGTTCCGTCACTCCCACAAAGACGCCGCTGACGAGCGCGCCAACAAGCACAAGCACTTCCAGAAGTATCAGGACTGCAAAGCCCGCGGCATCCGCCTGATCACCCTGTACGAGACGGAGTGGAAGGAGCACAACTATGCCGTGCGGCGCCTGTTGCGCAATGCTGTGGGCAAGTCCAGGGGCAAGCTGATGGCTCGCAAGTGCGAGATGCGCAAGGTTACGAATGCGGAGGCCAGGGCGTTCTACGACCGCTACCACCCCCAAGGAGGTGCCGGGCACGGCGAGCATTACGCGCTGTTCTGGAAGGGCAAGATGGTGGCCTGCATGCGCTTCGTGCTGGGGGCCAATGACCGGGGCTCCGGGGCGGCAAAGCGGGTCTGGACGCTTGGCCGCTACGCCACGCGGATCACGGTGGCTGGTGCGGCCTCGCGCCTGTTCAAGGCCTTCGTGCAGGAGTACAACCCACCCGTGGTCAAGTCCTTCTCGGACAACCGGTTCTTTGAGGGGGGCATGTATGCCCAGCTCGGGTTCGTGCTGGAGGAAGAGGTGGCCCCGGATTACCAGGTCTGGCATCCCAGGTTGGGCACGCGCCCGAAGCCCCACTATCAGCGCCGCGCCATACCGCGCCGGATCGCCGAGATTGGCAGCAGTGAGGTGTTTGATCCCGAGACGGACCCACGCACCGAGGCGCAGATGACTTATGCCCTGGGAGCCCGCCGGCTGTTCGATTGCGGGAAGAAACGCTGGGTGTGGACTCCCACCCCCTGACGTGCAATAATTGCGCAACCCCGGACTTCATCCAGGCACTGCAGACCGGCCGGGCGGACCTCATGCAGACTGTTGTGCCTCAACGCATGAAAGGACATCGCCATGGGTGCAACGACCTTCTCCGGCCCGGTCCGTGCCGGCACGCAGCGCTACAACGCCGAGGCCAACGTCGGCAACGTGGTGCTCTCCCAATCCTATGACTCGGGCGATCTGACTGGCGACGCCGTGGGCAACCACGACGCCCTGCTGGGCTATCTGCCGGCGGGCTCGCAGATCGTGGACATCGTGGTTGACCAGGTGGTGGCTGCGGCTACGGGCACCACGACGGTGTCAGTGGGCACCACCTCGGGCGGTGCGCAGCTGATGGCGGCGGTCGCCACCACGGCGGGCGGGCGCTTTCGCGGCACGCCCACGGCAGCCACGCAGCTGGCCTGGCAGACCTCGACCACGGCGGACACCGCGGTCTACGTGCGCAATGCGGTGGGTACTGATGCTCTGACCGCTGGCCGCTTCATCGTGACGGTTCTCTACGTCCAGAAGTGAGGCACCCATGCGCAACGCAACCTACACCCCGTTCGCTGAGGGAGAAGGCGTTGCTGCCGTGGTGACCGAGGCTCCGGCCAAAGCGCCGGCGCCGCCCAAACCGCACAAGCGCGCCCACAAAGACAACGGCCAGTTCCAGGCTGATGATCCGGCAACGCCGAAGGTCAACGAGGCCTGGCAGAACCCCGAGGAGTGATGTATGGCTACAGCAACGCGCGTACCTGCGTATCGCACGGCGGACGCCACTGTGTCCGCGTCAGTCTATGATCCCGTCACAAAAGCAGATGCGGACCTGCCCGGCGGCATCACCCGCGGGCTTCTGGTTGGCTATCCTGGGACCGCCAACCTGATGCAGCCTGACGGAACCATCCGTACCGATGTCCCGTTGCAGCAGGGGTACAACCCGCTGCAGGTCCGCCAGGTGCGCACTGGCGGCACGGCCACTGACATCTGGGCACTGTACTAAGCCATGCAGCTCTCAAGCCTGTCCCTCGCCCTGACTGCGATCTATGGGTCGGGCTCAGCCGGGATCGGCACCCCAGGAACCGCGGGCTTTGGTGTTGGCATAGCTCCAGCGCGGGCTCACGCCCTTGGCTACACGCCGCTGCCTGGGTGTTATGACCGATTCTCGCCGAACTACGGCAACTACACCTACACCGATGGCAGCATCATGGTCTGGGTGCCGGCGTTTTACTTTCGCATCGGCCACGCCAACAACCCGACCTATGGCGTCTACGGGGCCAACTCGATCGACATCAAGCCGGTATCGGCATTCCCGGACGAAGCCACCGCCAACGCATCGGGCTACTACCTGCACCGCGCTTTCATCAACAATGGGGCTGCGCAGCCGGGTTTCTTCCGCGACAAATACGACTGCTCGCTGAACGGCGACGTAGCATCGTCCGTGCCGCTGGGCATGCCAGTGGTTTCTGGGCCTCATTCCGAGGCCGCCACGGCAACAGTTGATGGCCGCGAGTACACGATCCTGACCATCGGAACAACCGATTACACGTTGATCGGCGCGGCCAGCAACACGGTCGGCCTGAGATTCACAGCGACGGGGGCCGGGTCCGGCACCGGAACCGTGTCGCAGCAAACCGGATTTTTCCAGTGCACCGCCAATGGTCAGACGCCGACGAACACCTACAGCGGAGCCTTGAGCGCGGCCAAGTCCCGGGGCAACCAGTTTTTTCCCGAGAGCATATTCATTGCTGACGCACTTGCTCGCATTAGCGAAGCCCATGCGCAGGCCGCCACAAGTGCGCTGCACTGCGCATGGTATGACTCGTCTGGTGCGCGCAACTACCCCAAGGGCAATGACAACAATGCACTCAAGTCCGAGGCCGATGTCATCTTGAACGGCGCCGGCGCGGTCACCTTCCAGTCTGCCGGCTTGACGGCTCCATCGGTGAATTTCGCGCTGGCCGGCTCCGGTGTGCCGTTCGAGCGCACCACCCACAACGGGCAGTCGTGCGGCATCTCGGATGTCGCGGGCGGTGTCTGGAAGATCAATATTGGCATGACGTGCGTCGCGACGACAAAGACCATCACTGGCGTGACTAGGACGAACCCGGTGACGATCACTGTCGCAGGGCACGGCCTCAGCACTGGAGATGTGGGTATGATCACCACCGCCAACTCCGGCCTCATGCCGCCGCTGCGCGATCGCCTGTACACAGTGACTGCGCTCGATGCTGACACGCTGGAGTTGGATGGCGTTGACGGCACCGGATTTGCCGAGTTCGACGCCTCCGGCAGCTTCACTTCTGGCATTTTCTACGGCCTCAAATCAAGCGTGGATATCGCAGCCGTGACGGCCGGCAACTCTGGCGCGACGGATCACTGGGGCGCCACGGGCGTGGCCGCGCAGTTCGACCCGGTAGCGCTGAATTTCGCGGCAACATACCCGAGCAACGGCATCTCGCAGCGGTTCGGCAGTGGCGCGAATGCGGTTTTCGACTGGGGCACCGAAGAGGGCCGCGCCCAGGCGATGCTCGGCATGCCAGCCGCCGGCGGCATGAGCACATCGGGGTCCAGTCTGTTCGGCCAGGATCAGTACTACCAGTACATCCGCAACGAACTCTGTGTGGTATCGCGCGGCGCTTGGAGCCACGGCAGCAGTGCCGGCTCGCGCTGCCGGCGTCTCAACAGCTCCCGGACGAGCTCGTACTACAACGGTGGGCTCGCCTGCGCCTCGTATTTGCCATGAGGCCTCGAGCGATAGCGATGAGGCCTTGACCCCACACAAGGGAATAAGTATGCAAAGAGTTTTCAAGACGGTGGTTATCCCGAACGCGGCAGGCCCCTACGCCATCGCCCTTGCGGCAAAGCTAAAGAGCGGGGCGCTGTCATTTGGATGGTATGCGCAAGCCAACCCCGGCGCTCACCATGTGTTCTCAGGATACCTTCCGCCCGAGTTGGTTTCTGGCCTCACGTCAGCGGAATCTTTGCAGCAGAAACTGTCTGATGCAGGCGTGGATGTGACTATCGAGGTGGCGCAGGAATTGGTCGCGCAGATTGTTGTGAGCGATCTACAGGCAGGTGAGTTGTTGCTGTCGATGGGGCTTGAAATACCAGATGCCGAGCGGGAAGTCCACACGGAGCCGGAATGAGTGCCATTCCCCGCGCCCTGCTCCTCTCGCTGCTGCTGACCGGCTGCGTTGGCACCCGCGAAGGCACTTACGCCGCGCACGGTGCTGACCTTGCGACTACAGGCGTTGGGTTGGCCATGGGAGCGGCAGAGGCCAACCCGCTGGGGATCGTGGCGCTGCCGATCAAGCTGGCCATGGTCGAATACGCCGGCAGTCTGCCGCCAGACGAGCAGCCAGCCGCTTATGCCGCGCTGGCTGCCGTCACTTGGGGCGCCGTGGCCAACAACATCTGCGTTATTGCGTCCATCTTGGCCAGCGCCGGCATTGCAGCGCCTGCCTGCGTTGCCGTGGGCGCTGTGACCGGCGTGGCGTACTGGGGCGCGACAAAAACACACCGCGAAGGGCCGCAGCTCTACGCTTACTGCGCTGAGCCTGCACGGGGGTATTCTGGACGCGCCTGTGCGGGGCGTATGGTGATTGAAGACAACTAGGGGGACTCGTGAGCGCCCTTGAATCGGTACACAACCTGGCGGTGGACGGCAGCATGAAACTCGAAACCCTTGACACAGTAGGCGCCGCGGGCACGAAAGTGACGACCGCGGGGGTAGGCATGCTTGGCATCGGGTGGATCACCTCGACTGAGTTCGCCACGTTCGCCGGTGCTGTGGCGGCCATTGGGGGCTTCCTGGTGATGTGGTACTACAAGCGCGCGGCCACAAAGTTGCGCGAACGCCTCGCCTTGGAGGAGAATCGGCGTGCGGAGGAAGAACACCAGCTGCGCATGGCCCGCCTGGCGGAGGGTATCTCCCCCGAGCTCTTGCCCCCGAGGTTTCGCCGGACGCAGGAGCAATGCGGCAAGCTCGCTATAGGGAGCCCCGACCCCGACGATAGTTGACGCCTGCACGGCGCACCAGAAGGAATGATCCATGGCCACCAGCGGCAGCGCAACGTTCAACCTTGATCTCGTCGAGATCGTCGAGGAGGCCTTCGAGCGCTGCGGACTCGAGGTGCGATCGGGCTACGACCTGCGCACGGCACGCAGGTCTCTGAACCTCATGTTCATGGACTGGGCCAACCGGGGCATCAATCTGTGGACGGTAGAGCAAGGCGCCCTGCCGTTGGTGGCTGGGCAGGCCACGTATGCGCTGCCTGATGACACGGTGGACATTCTGGAGCAGGTCGTTCGCACGGGGAGTGGGCAGATGCAGTCGGACATTGCAGTCCCGCGCATCGCGTTCCCGGATTACGCGGTGTTGCCCAACAAGAACGTCACCGGGCGCCCCCTGCAGGTGATGGTCTCGCGGCAAGTGGCCGCTCCCTATGTGACCTTTTACCCCGTACCTGACGACGCGGCGTCGTACCTGTTCGTGTACTGGCGCATGCGCCGCATGCAGGACGCCGGGAGTGGGGCCAACACGATGGACGTCCCGTTTCGGGTGTTGCCAGCGCTGGTGGCAGGCCTGGCGTACTATCTGTGCACGAAATTGCCCGGCGCCGAAGGGCGGCTCAACATCCTGAAAGCGCAATACGACGATGCTTGGAGCCAGATGGCCAGCGAGGATCGGGACCGCGCGCCGGTGCGGCTGACGCCGCGGATCGGGAGGGTGTAATGGCACGTGCGTTTGCGGCAGGGAAATTTGCGGTCGGATTTTGCGATAGGTGCGGGGCCAGGTTCAAGCTATCGCTGCTCAAGCCGGAGTCTGTGCGGGGGCGCACGCTGCGCAACCGGGTGTGCCCGTCATGCTGGGACCCCGATCACCCGCAGAACTGGCAGGGCAGCCAGGACATGAGCGACCCGCAGGCCCTGCAGGACGCCCGTCCGGATAATGCGCTGGCGCAATCCCGAGAAATACCGGGCACTCCCTACCCGGTGCAGGACATACCGGGGGTTATCCCCAAGTTCAACTGAGGAGCTACTATGGTGACAAAGCACACCGACGCCGCACAGGACAAACCCATGATGCAGGCCGCCGTCAACAAGCACGAGGCCCGTCTGCACAAGGGCGAGCCCAAAACCAAGCTGGCCAAGGGCGGCATGATCGCCCGTGGGGGCGGGGCAGCGCGCAAGAGCTCGCTGCGCTTTGTTCGGAATGGGTAAGTCATGACCTACGACGAACTGGTGGATGCGCTGAGCGCCACCGTGGAGAACACGTTTCCTGCGACCGAGTCGGCGCGGGGCGGCTGGGTGGCGTCAAAGGATCAGGTGGACATGCTGATCCGCCAGGCCGAGCAGCGTATCTTCAACACCGTCCAGTTTCCGTCGCTGCGCAAGAACGTTACAGGAAACCTCGTCACCGGGAACCAGTATCTGGAGCTGCCGGGCGACTTCCTGGCCGCATACTCGGTGGCGGTCATCGACGCGCAGGGGGCCTACAGCTATCTCCTGAACAAGGATGTGAGCTTCATCCGCGAGGCCTATCCGTCCCCGGCGGACACCGGGATGCCGCGGTTTTACGCACTGTTCGGGCCGGCCACCACGGGGGCGCCGCCTGCGCTGACGAACGAGCTGAGCGTGCTGCTGGGCCCGACCCCCGACGCAGCCTACGCGTTGGAGTTGCACTACTTCTTCTACCCGCCCTCGATCGTGGACGCCGGCGAGTCGTGGTTGGGGGATAATCTGGACTCTGTCCTGCTGGCAGCGGCGGTGCTTGAAGCCGCGCTGTTCATGAAGGTGGAAGAGGATATGGCCAAGGCCTACACGGCGCGATACCAGGAGGCGCTGCAGATGGCCAAGCGGCTTGGTGATGGGCTGGAGCGGCAAGACGCGTACCGTAGCGGACAGGCACGAGTGCAAGTGAACTGATGGAGTAACTGATGGAAGCAAGCAAAGCAACCGGCAAGTACCACCTGCGGTGCATCAAGCCTGACGGCACCTTGCGCTGGGAGACGGAGCAGGAGGAGAACCTGGTCGTCAACGACGGTCTGCAGTACATGTCCCAGACGTACTTCAAAGGCGCCGGTTATACGGCTGCGTGGTATCTGGGGCTGTATGGGGCGGCGGCGTCGAACACCCCCGCTGCAGGCGACACGATGGCCTCGCATGCGGGTTGGACTGAGTTCACCGGGTATTCGCAGGCGACGAGGCCGCAGGCTGTGTTCGGCGATGCGACAACGGCGAATCCGTCGGTGGTGACCAATGCGAACTCGGTGGCTGTGTTCACGATCAACGTGGCGGGGCCGGTGGTCATCGGCGGGGCGTTCCTGACGAGCAACAGCACCAAGGGGGGCACGACGGGCCGGCTGCACTCCGCGGCAGATCTGGAATCCCCCGGGGACCGCACCGTGTACAACGGGGACACGGTACAGCTGACCTACACGCACGAGCTGCACGCGACGTAACCCATGTTGTTTGGCGCCGCTCCGCTCAGCGCAACCCCGCTGTCTGCAGCGAGTGGTGGGGCTATTTACGTCGCCGCGATCATAGAGTCCCTGTCCACGCAGTCCGCTGCGGCAGCGAATGTCTGGCTCGCCGGCCTGGTGCTGGAGTCGCCGAACGCCAAGGATTATGTGTTCGCCGGCAGCACCATGCTCGCGCGGGTTGTCGAGACGCCGGCGGCGGGCGCCGCAGCGGAGGCTAAAGTTACCCTGCTGGCGGAGGTCTTGGAGAGCGGCGACGCGCAGGCCGCGGCGGGGGCGATCGCGGAGTTCATGACCCATGTGGTGGAGGGGGCTGGAGCAGCGTCCCAGGTTAGGGGCGCCATGCAATACCCTGCCGCGGTAACGGAGGGTGCGGCGCCAGTGGCGCTTGGTGATCTCCGCGCGTTGTGGGATGTGATTGGTACCGGCACTGTTGCGAACTGGACGCAACTGCCCGCGGGGGCGTCTGGCGGGTGGACGCTGGTGAAGACTGGGAGAGATTGATGGCACTCGTGCTTGCAGACAGGGTCAAGGTAACCACCACTACGACGGGGACGGGCGCCGTCGCACTGGGGGCGGCCCAGGCGGGGTATCAGGACTTCTCCGTGCTTTCCAACGGGGATACAACCTACTACTGCATCGTCGACAACGCTACAGGGGCCTGGGAGGTCGGGCTTGGCACGTATGCTAGCGCCGGCCCGTCGTTGGCGCGCACCTCGGTGATCGCGTCTTCGACCGGCACTGCCGTTTCCTTCGGGGCAGGCCCCAAGGACGTGTTCATCACGCTGCCGGCCGATCGGGTTGTGACGACTGACGGCGCGGCTTTCAGCGGCCCTGTCACGGTCCCCGCTGGCGCGACAGGTGATGAAGTACCTCGATCAAGTGAAGTTGTGCACATGACTGGCGCGGAGACTATCGCCGGCGTCAAGACTTTTACCAGCAGGCCGAAGGTCCCCGCTGGCGCGACAGGTACTGAAGTACCTCAGGCGCAGGAGATTTACGGGAAGTCGCAGACAGAGCAGACGGTAGCACGTACTGGCGGGGTGACGTACACAAACAGCACAGGCAAGCCCATTGTCGTCACCGCATCCGCCACGTCTACCGACGCAGATAACGTATTGAATGGTTACCGCAACGGCGAATTGGTGGTCTGGTCGTATTTGCCGGAGGTTTCCGCACCGCTAAACATCGAGTTCACCGTGTTTCCCGGGGCCACATACAAACTAGAGATCTATAACGCCGCTGACCTCGTTGTAAGGGAGTACCGATGAAATACTTTTTGATCGGCGGGGCCGTCCACGCCTACGAACTCGACGGCTCGCAAGATCACCTGATCCCGGCAGACGCGGAGCCGATCAGTGAGGCAGATGCGATTGCCATTGCGACGCCGCCTGCCAAGCCGCCCAAGCGCGTGACCATGCGCCAAGCCCGCCTCGCCCTGCATGCTGCGGGGCTGCTCCACCTCGTGGACGCCGCCCTCGACAACCTCGAAGAGCCGCACAAGACCGCAGCACGCATCGAGTGGGAGTACAGTCAGGAAGTCCACCGGGACGAGCAGCTGGTGGTGATGCTGGCGCCGGCGCTGGGCCTGTCCGAATCCGACCTTGATGGTCTTTTCACCACCGCCGCACAGCTATGACTGCCGTCGTCCACACCCTGCTCCTACTATGGGCGTTTTACCTGCTGTACGTGCTGATGATGGGTACGTACCGGGCGTTTTTGCGCAAGAAGCTGCAGGGCTTGTCATTGGTCCTGCTGGCACCGGCGTTGGGCTTGGCATTTGTTCTCGACGTGCTGATCCAGTTCACCGTCGCCTCGCTGGTGTTCTGGGAGATTCCGCGCAAGGGTGAGTGGTTCGTGACGCATCGACTGCGCACCTACATTCGGCAAGGCGAGGGCTGGCGGTGGCGGATCGCTGACGTGATCTGCAGGCGCCTGCTTGACCCGTTCGACCCGACCGGGGCACACTGCGACAGTGACGCCCCTGCCCTGGCAGACCCGGGCGACACCAGCCGCTTTTAAGGATCAGACATGCCTAGCAGTTTTTCTCCCTCCCTTCGGGTCGAGCTCATTGCGGATGGCGAACAGAGTGGCACGTGGGGGCAGACCACCAACGTCAATCTCGGCACCATCCTGGAGTCGGCCATTGCCGGCTACACCCCCATCACAACCGTGGCGGCCAAGTATGCGCTGTCGCTGGCCAACGGGGCTGCGGACGAGGCGCGAAGCGCCATGCTCGAGCTCAACACCGCCACCGGGGCGGACTTTGAGGTGTACGCGCCGCCCGTGCCCAAGATGTATGTTGTGGTGAACGTCTCCCCCACCTACAAGGCGACGATTTACAACTCGACCGCGGCGGGGAATACGACAGCCGCCGGTGCGGGGGTCGAAGTGCCCCCAGGGGCGCAGTTCCTTGTGGTGACGGACGGGACGGACTTCCGCATGCTCGGCAAGGTCAGCACCAGCGCCAACGTCGGTGACACGCTGGTCGAGCGCGATAGCAACGGGGACTTCGCTGCAGGCACGATAACGGCCGACCTGATCGGCAACGTGACAGGCAACATCAGCGGCAACATCAGCGGCAACGCAGACAACGTGACGGGTATTGTCGCAGTGGCCAATGGGGGCACTGGGGCCGACAACGTCGTGGCGGCCAAGGACAACCTGGAGACAGGGAAGCTGGAGCCTTCGACGCAAACCGCGAACTACACCCTGCAGGCCAGTGATGTGGGGGATCTGGTGGCCATCACGAACGGCAGTGTAACCATCCCTCCGGGTGTGTTCTCTCCTGGGCAGGTGGTCGTCGTGTACAACCAGAACAGCACCACCACGCGGGGCATAACCCGCGGGGCCGGCGTGGCTCTGTACTGGGCCAATGGGGCGGATGCGAACCGGACGTTGGGGGTGCGGGGGGTGGCCACCATCCTGTGCGTGGCATCCAACGAGTTTGTGATCACGGGCCAGGGGGTGACTTGATGGCGGCAGTGCATAGCATCCTCGTCGGAGCCGGGGGCCCGGCCTTCATCCAGGCCACGGGGGGCACTGTGTCGGACGTCGTGATCGGTGGGGAAACTTACCGGGTGCACGTGTTCAACGCCAGCGGCACGTTCACGGTCACAGCGCCCGGCAGCGTGTTCAACACGCTCGAATACCTCGTTGTCGGCGGGGGCGGGGGCG
>Ga0265293_10002039_pt1 | contig 42082 bp, 40 predicted proteins | sample Munlanlewell138R_FD_192505 | JGI IMG/M metagenome (GOLD analysis project Ga0265293, IMG submission 192505) | Leachate microbial communities from a municipal landfill in Southern Ontario, Canada - Leachate well 138R | ecosystem: Engineered > Solid waste > Landfill > Unclassified | place: Canada...
CGTCACCTGCGCCATGAGGCCATAGGCCACTTCACGTGCGTACATGGCGTGGTGCCACTTCCAGGAAAACGAGCTGGTGTCGGGATCGCTGAAGGCCGGATTGTCGCGCACCTTGCGGATCTGCTCGATGGTGGTGTCGCCCTTGGCAAGATAATCGCCGAGCAGGCCGTGCGGAAAGCGCCAGTAGCCCGGTACCTTGAAATTGTTCGGCGCGAGGTAGCCGTCGCGGTAGACCTGTTCGGCGCGCCGCGCATAAGTAAGCCAGGGCTCTGACTGGCCGGTGTATTCGGCGATCTGCTGGAACACCCACTGCGCGTCGTAGTAGACGGCGTCGCGACGCTGAGAGGTCTTGTTGCTGCTGTCGCCGATGAATTCACCCCATTTCTTGCCGTAGGTGATCATGTTGTCTTCCCACTCGCCGAGCTCCACAGGCAAGGCGGCTTTCTCGATGGCGCTGGGGGCAGGGATATCAAGGCCCGGCTCATACGTACCGAGATCGGGTGCGAAACTGTCGCTGCCCGTCGAAGCACTCGCGGCATCACTGCCACCCCCGCCTCCTCCTCCGCCGCCGCACCCGGCCAGTGCAACGGCAAATACCATCAGGACCGCCGCGAGACGGCCCCGGTACGGTCTGTTCGAAGCGTTCGACATATGCGATTAAACCCCGTTTTGGTTTCTGTATGAGACGGGGCAATCTAGGCGTCGGGGCCGCAGCGCGGACGTCAGCGGTTCACGGAATGATGTGCAGAATCCTTGCGATGCGGTGTTCTGTCGAGTGGTTCGCACCCAGCATGCGACGTGCGCGGCGTTTGCGCGGCAAAAAATCCCAGTGTGCCACTCACGCGGTACATCTCCCCACACAAAAAAGGCCCCGCATGCTTGCGCATGCGGGGCCGACAGCCGTGCTTCGTTACTTCGCCCAGCGCTGGTCGCCTTCCACACGCCACTTCACATACTGCATGCTCCAGCGATAGTTCTGGTTGAAGATCTTGCCGCCCCAGTCCACCGCCGCGAGGGCCGCGCCCGAGGCGAAGATGTCGTCCGCCGCGCTGCGCAGCTGCGCGTCACCGGTCATCATGTAGGTCCAGGCGTAGACCGGCGCAATGAGCAGGTTGAGGTCGGGCGTCAGGTTCGGGTTGTTGATGTCGTTGTAGAGGAACGCGCCGTATCCCGTGCCGCCGTTGGAGTTCCAGGAGCCGCTGCGACCGCCGATGTCGGCGATCCACAGGCGCTTGCCCGCGGCCGTGCCGGTACGTACCTTCGCTTCGTTGAACATCCAGCGCGCGAACGAGGCCAGCTTGCCCGGGATATCGGCAAAGTACGCGTCAGGGTTGCGGCCGTTCTGCTTCTCCCATTCGTAGAACTCGATGAGCGACTGGGATACCAATGCGAACATGAACGGTTGCAAGTAGTCGTTGCTGCCGCTGAAGCTCACGTCGCCGTACTTGCCACTGCGCCACTGTTTCAGGTGGTTGTCCATCATGCCCGTGAACATCTGCACACGGGTTTCCCGGCGCGGCTCACCCGCCTTTTCCGCGGTGACGTGCGCCATCAGGCCATAGGCCACCTCGCGCGCATACATGGCGTGATACCACTTCCACGAATAGGAGCTGGTGTCCGGGTTGCTGAAGGCCGGGTTGTCGCGGATCTTGCGGATCTGCGCCAGCGTGGTGTCACCCTTGGCCTTGTAGTCACCGAGCAGTCCGTGGGGGAACCGCCAGTACCCCGGCACCTTGAAGTCGTTCGGTGCGAGATAGCCATCGCGATACACCTGTTCGGCTCGGCGTGCGTAGGTGAGCCACGGCTCTGATTGCCCGGTGTACTCGGCGATCTGTTGGAATATCCATTGCGCGTCGTAATAGATCGCATCGCGCCGCTGTGAGGTCTTGTTGCTACTGTCGCCGATGAAATTGCCCCACTTCTTGCCGTAGGTGATCATGTTGGCTTCCCACTCGGCCAACTCGTCGGGCAGCGCCGCCTTTTCGAGGGCGGTGGGCGCAGTCTCGAATGACCAGGTGAAATTCTCTGCGAGCGCTTCACCGTCGATGCCTCGTACCGCCGTGGTGATCAACGCGGTATAGATGCTCATGCTGGCAAGGGATTGTGCGGGCGTGAAGCTCGCCACCTTGCCTTCCACACTGACCGTTCCGGCAATGGGCCGACCACTTTCATCGAGCACCCGGAAACTCTCGGTGGACACGCTGGCCGGATCGATGGCTACGTCGGCCGTGAAGCGGACGACTGTGTCAACCATGACTGCACTGGCATCGGTCGCCGGTGCCACGCTGCTTACACCGAGCGGCGTGACCGTCCCGGGATCGTCACCGGGTTTGGGATCGTCATTGCCTGTGTCGTCGTCGCCCGGCGTCGCCGGATCGTCGTCGGGTACGCCAGGTTTGTCACCGGTGCCCGGGTCCGGTTGCACGGGCTTGTCGATGGGATCCGACGGTGTCACCGGGCCGTCGGAAGAGCCGCCACCACCCCCGCAACCGGCCGCAAGCGTGATCGCGAACACGATCACGACGGACTTGAGAAGTGACGCGCCCCACGGGCGCGCCGTTGTGCCGAGAAGACTCATGCTGTTACCCCGCTGTACGTTGAAATCGATGCGGCGGGGCTACCTTAAGGACGCGCGCTCGGCAGGTCTGATATCCGGGCACGGAACGCTGGTGACGTCCTTCACAACCAGGGGATAACCACCGGCGCGGCGATGCTGCACGGTGCACGAATCCTCATGGAAGGAAATAAAACCTTGACCGCGAAATGATCATTTTCGCGAGAGGCACGCGGTGCCGGATTCGGCAGAGGCAAGTCTCTCTGGACTATCCTTGCCTCGTTCGACACCCCTCGACGGATGCGGGACGGGAAACCATGTGCGGCATTGTCGGGATCTATTCCAGGGAGCGGAAGCGGATCGATCGTGCGCTATTGCAGCGCATGAACGACGTGCAGGCCCATCGCGGTCCGGACGGGACCGGCCTGCACGTCGAGCCGGGGATCGGGCTCGGGCATCGCCGCCTGGCGATCATCGACCTTGCCGCCGGCAAGCAGCCCCTCTACAACGAAGACCGCAGTGTGGTGGTCGTGTTCAATGGCGAGATTTACAACTTCGCCAGCCTGCGCCGGGAGTTGGAAGAAGAAGGCCATCGTTTTGCCACCCACAGCGACACCGAGGTGATCGTGCACGCCTGGGAGAGTTGGGGCGAGCGCTGTGTGGAGCGCTTTCGCGGCATGTTCGCCTTCGCGCTGTGGGACCGTAACCGCGAGACACTGTTCCTCGCCCGCGATCGCCTGGGCATCAAACCCCTGCATTATGCCTGGCTCGCCGACGGATCCCTGGCCTTCGCCTCCGAGCTGAAGGCATTGCTCTGCCACCCACAGCTGGCGCGCGAACTCGATCCGCGAGCCGTCGAGTTCTATTTTGCCTACGGCTATATCCCCGACCCGCACGCCATCCTCGCCAGTGTGGCCAAACTGCCGGCTGCGCATACGTTGCTTGTCCGGCGTGACAGGCATGAACCGCAATTGCGTGAGTACTGGGACGTGCCGTTTGGTCCGCTGCTGCGCATCGACGAGGCAGAGGCCCGTGAGGAGCTGTATCGCCGCACCAGGGAAGCGGTCGCCAGTCATTTGGTGTCCGACGTGCCGCTCGGTGCGTTTCTGTCGGGAGGCGTCGACTCGAGCGCCGTGGTCGCCGGCATGGCGGAGCTCTCCAACGCGCCGGTGCATACCTGCTCCATCGCCTTCGCAGAACCCGCGTACGATGAATCGCCCTATGCGCGCATGGTCGCCGAGCACTTCGGTACGCATCACGCGGTGGAGCAGGTCGACCACGACGATATCGCCCTGGTCGACCGGCTCGCCGCCATCTATGACGAACCCTATGCCGACAATTCCTCGCTGGCCACCTACCGCTTGTGCGAACTGACGCGCCGCCACGTCACTGTCGCCCTGTCGGGGGACGGCGGCGACGAGAACCTCGCCGGCTATCGGCGCTACGCGGCGCAGGCCATGAAGGCGCGGGTGCGCGCCCTCTTGCCCGATGCCGTGCGGCGGCCGTTGTTCGGCACGCTTGGACGGATCTACCCGAAGGCGGACTGGGCGCCGAAATTCCTGCGTGCCAAGGCCACCTTCGAGACTCTTGGACTGGATGACGTGGATGCAATTGCCTACGGTGCCCAACTCACGCCGCACGCCTGGCGTCAGCGCGTCTACCACCCGCAGTTCCTGCGCGCGCTGGACGGCTTCGACGCCGCGCAGATCTTCCGCGACTTCGCGCAGCGCGCGCCGGCGCGGGATGCGCTGTCGCTGAGCCAGTATCTGGACATGAAGATCTACCTGCCGGGCGACATCCTTACCAAGGTCGATCGCGCCAGCATGGCCAACTCACTGGAGGTGCGCGTGCCGTTACTGGATCACGAACTGGTGGAATGGATTTCGCAATTGCCGCCCGGGCTGAAACTGCGTGGTGGTGAGGGCAAATACCTGTTCAAGAAATGCCTGGAGACGCGCTTGCCGCGTGAGGTGCTGTATCGCAAGAAGCAGGGCTTTGACGTGCCCGTCGCGCGCTGGTTCCGCGGGCCCCTCAGGCAGCACGCAGAGCGCCTGGTGAAGGAGTCGCCGTTGTTCGAGCAGCGGCTACTCAACGCGGACTTCGTTCGTCGCATGGTGACCGAGCATCACGCGGGGGTGCGTGACAACGGCCACATGCTCTGGTCCATCCTGCTGTTCGATGCGTTCCAGCGCCATGTGCTGGCTGCGTGACCCCGTGAGGTACGGCGCGACGCTCCTGCTGCTGGCGTGGCTGCCCTTGCACGGCTGCGCCGCCGCGCCTGCGGCGCAGTCTGGCGAGGTGCCGTATCTGGCCGAGTGGGAGCACAACATGGTGCGTTGGGGCCGGCATTGGGGCGACTACCTGCGCGATCCACGCAACAGCGAGCATGCACGCTTCAAGGCGACCTATTACGACGCTCAGCGCATCCACTTTCAGATTGCGGATTACACCGGCGATACGGAGCCCTGGTACAGCTACGCCCAGGCGGCGGAGGCGCTTTACGAGGACGGCTATTGTGTGCCGAACGGTTATCGCACCGCCGGCTGGCAGCGCTTTCCGCACGGCCTGTTCGAAGACTGGCAGCGTACGCGCGACCCGGCGTCGCGGGAGTCGGTGAGCAGGCTGCGCGATGAGCCGCCCTTCTCCAACATCGAGGCGGGCAACCACGCGCAGAAGTGGCGGCACGCCCGCTACAGCCGCGAAATCGCCTACGCCATTCATGCACAACTGCTCGCGATGCGCAGCGGGGCACCGGCACAGCGCGCTCGGCTCGCGGCGCTGGTGGACACCGCACTCACGCACCTCGATATCTGGCGCACCGGCGCGTTCGAGAACCCGGATCCGCGCTGGCATTACCGTCAGCCGTTCATGTTCGGCCTGACCGGCGAGGCGCTCATCGCCTACTACGAGAGCACCGCAGCGGCTGGTCAGCCGGACGCGCGGGTACCCGCCGCGCTGGCGGCCACCGCGGACTGGTTCTGGGACAACACCTGGACTGGGGACGCCTTCGTGTATGTGGATCGCGACATGGAAGGCGTCGGCCGGCGGCGGGCGGCGCCTGATCTCAACCTGCTCATTGCGCCGGTCTACGCGTGGCTTTACCGGCATTCCGGCGATCTGCGCCACCGCGAACGCGCCGACGCCATCTTTGCCGGCGGGGTGCGCACCGCCTGCCTGAAGTGCAGCGCGAAGATCTTCAACCAAAACTACCGATGGAGTTTCGACTACCTGCAGTGGCGGCGCGAGGGCGACGCACGCTGGCAGAAGCCGTCCACGCCTGTGAAGCGTTGAAAAGAAGCAGATGGATGCTCGCAAAGACGCCAAGATCGCCAAGGAATGGACGAGGCACATGCTGCGTAAACCCGTGGCATTCTCGCAGACGTTCGGTGCAGCCGCCTCATGGTCGCGGAAGGGCAGGATCCGTCGAGCATTTCCGCCATGCGTTGAAATCCCCTCTCCCCCCGGGAGAGGGACAGGGAGAGGGAGAGGGGACAAGAAATGAGCAGTATCGGTAACGCGCAGTAGCTGATTCTAACGTTCCCTCTCCCTCCGGGAGAGGGACAGGGAGAGGGTGAAAAAACACGCGCCGGTTTGCGGTCACGCGAGGACACCCCATGAAACAGCTCGCTCGCATCGTGGTGTTTGCCGGAGACTTGTCCTATCCGGTCTGCAAGAACATCGTAGCGATCGAACAGGCGCTTCCGGACCAGCGTTGGCTCATCCTCGTGCATACGCCGCGCCGCACGCCGGGACAAAGACTGCGTCGGCATTGGAAGCTGCTGCGTCGCCACGGCTGGCGCCACGTGCCGCACGTCTGCGCCAGGCTGCGCAGCCGCTGGCAATCGCCATGCACGCCGGACGGGGAGAGTGCCCCGGGGGGCGAATTCACCTTACAGGCGCTGCAGGCCTCGCCGCGCGTGGTGATCCGCGAGATGGCGGACCTGCATGGCGCTGACGTGCTCAAAGAGGTACGCCGCTTCGCGCCCGACCTCGGTCTTTCGCTGGGGGCGCCCATCCTGCGCAGGACGTTGTTCGACATACCACGGCTTGGCACCCTCAACCTGCACAAGGGCAAGCTGCCGGACTACCGCGGCATGCCCCCGGTCTTCTGGGAACTCTGGAATGGGGAGGCAACGGTCGGTTGCACAGTGCACTGGATGGAGGAGGCGCTCGACGCCGGCCCGATTGCGGCTGAAAGCACGCTGGAGGTGGACCAGTACGCCACCGTGAAGGGCTTGCTGCTGCGGCTCGACGAGCTCGGCATCAGCCTGGTGCGCGATGTGGTGCTCGACGTCGCCGCCGGTCGGATGCCGCGACGGCCGCAGCCCGCCCGAGGCCACACCTTCCGACGTCCGACCCTGGCACAGGTGGCGTCACTGGAGCGCCGCCTGGCCGCGCGGTTGCCGGTGCGCGCTTCGTTGCCCAAGACCCTGGTCAAGCAATGGATCCGCCACGGGGTGTTCACCGCCGCGCTGGTGGCGCGGCGCCACGTCGCGTTGCCGAAGGTGACGGTGCTGCTGTATCACCGTGTCACTGACGCGGCGCGCGACAACCTGAGCACCGGTATCGAGCAGTTCGATCGCCAGATGGCACTGCTGCGCCGCCACTTCCGCGTACTGTCCCTGCCGCAGCTGCTGCGCCTCGGTCGCGTGCCGATGAGCGACCGGCCGCTCGCCTGCGTGACCTTCGACGACGGCTACCTGGACAACTATGTCCACGCGGTGCCGATTCTGACGCGGCACCGTATCCCGGCCGCCTTTTTCGTCGCTACCGGCTTCATCGACAGCACCCGTCAGTTCCCCCACGACATCCGTCGCGGCAATGCCTTCATCCCCTTGATGACCTGGGATCAGCTGCGCGAAATGCACGCGGCAGGCTTCACCATCGGCTCGCACACCGTGAATCACATCGACTGCGCGGCCGAGCCGGAGGCGCGCGTGCGCGCCGAGCTGGAGGCGTCCCGCGCGACCCTTGTGCGTGAGCTGGGTCTTGAAGAGATCATCTTTTCGTACCCCTACGGCGGGCGCCAGCACATCACGCCCGAACGGCTCGAATGGGTGAAGCAGGCGGGCTACGCGGGCTGTGTGTCGGCCTACGGCGGCATCAATGCCGGCGCCATCGATCGCTGGGACGTAAAACGCCGCGGCGTGCACTGGGAGTTCGCCGATGCCTCGTTCCTGTACACCGCCTATGGCTTTTGAACGGCGCGCCCGCGGGGCGTGCCCGCGGGAGAGGCAAGCAATTCAGCCGACGCCGGCGGCCTGCGCTTGTTGGCCGTAGTAGTCCTGGTACCAGTCCACGAACCGGCTGACGCCCTCCTCGACGCTGGTGCCCGGGCAGTAGCCCACGTCGCGGAACAGCTCGGCCGTGTCGGCCGCGGTGTCCGGGACGTCGCCCGGCTGTAGCGGCAGCAGGCGCATCTCGGCCTTCCGGCCGAGCCTGCTCTCCAGCACTTCGATGTAATGCAGCAGATCCACCGGATGCTGGTTGCCAATGTTGTAGAGGCGGTAGCGCACACGGCTCGACGCGGGCTCGGGCTGGTCCCCCGACCAGGCCGGGTCCGCCTCGGGGATGCGATCGAGCACGCGCACCACGCCCTCGACGATGTCGTCGATGTAGGTGAAATCGCGCCGGTGGTGGCCGTGATTGAACACGTCGATGGGTTCGCCTGCGAGGATCTTTTTCGTGAACAGGAACAGCGCCATGTCGGGCCGGCCCCATGGCCCGTACACGGTGAAAAAGCGCAGGCCGGTGGTGGCGAGGTCGTACAGGTTGCTGTAGGTGTGCGCCATCAGCTCGTTGGCCTTCTTGGTGGCGGCGTACAGGCTGAGCGGGTGATCCACATTGTCACGCACTGAGAACGGCAGGCGCGTGTTACCGCCGTACACCGAACTGCTGGAGGCGTAGACCAGGTGTTCGACGCCGTTGTGGCGGCAGCCCTCCAGCACGTTGAGAAACCCCACCACGTTGCTGTCCACGTAGGCATGGGGATTGGAAATCGAATAACGCACGCCGGCCTGCGCCGCCAGGTTCACCACGCGCGCAGGCCGCTGCTGCGCGAACAGCTGGGCCATGGCCTCGCGATCGGCCAGGTCGAGCACTGCCGGGATGAACTGCTCATGGCGGCAGAGGCGTTCGAAGCGCACCTTTTTCAGGTTCACGTCGTAGTAATCATTGAAGTTGTCGAGGCCGATGACTGTGTCGCCGCGTTCCAAGAGACGCAGCGACAGCGCTGCACCGATGAAGCCTGCTGCACCCGTCACAAGAACTTTCATCCATGAGCCTCCTTGGCTGGATGGGCGTTTCCCGGGCCTATGCCCGGGCCTGTCCACGCGATTGCTGGAGTTCAGTGTAGGCAGCCGGCGGCGCGGCCGGCGTGTCCGAGGGGCGTGACCTTTTCCCCCCGTGATGCTTTACCAGCGCACCGCGGCGATCGCGCAGTTTGCGGGAGGGATTGCCCGCATACACCCCGAAGGCGCCGCACGGGCGCGTGACCACCGCACCGGCGCCGACCACGACGCTGCTGCCCACGTCGTTCATGACCAGGGCGCCGTTGCCGATCCACACGTCGTTGCCGATGCTGATCTTGGTGAGCGTGCCGCCCTGGCTCTTGATGGGCCGATCGAGCCGCTCGATGTGGTGTACGTGGGCGCCGCTGATCAGGTGCACCCCGCTGCCAATCAGCACGTCCCGTCCGATGCGCACCAGGCCGATGTTGCAAAACGGTCCGATGTAGCAGTTGTCGCCCAGTTCGGTACCGCGCGAAGCGAAGATGGTGCCGAACTCGATTGTGAAGTCGCGCCAGCCGAGGTTCAGCACCGTGCGGTAGTAGGCGCGCCGCAGCAGCACGCCCGGCAGCCCGGGCAACAGGCTGACCAAGTGACTGCCGAACTGGAAGAGCCGCTGCCTCGCATCGACCGGGGCCGACCATTTCACCGCATACGCAAAAGGCGACATGAGCACCCACGCGACGGCTTCCGCCGCGCGCTTGATCATCCTTCTCATAGCCGTACCCTCCCTGGCAGGCAAACCTGTGCAGGCGTCAGGCCGCCGGCATGGTCGGCGCCAGCACCTGCGCGTACCGCGCCAGCATGGCTTCCATGCTGAAGCGTTCCATCGCCACCTGGCGCGCCGTCTTGCCCATGGCGAGCCGTTCAGCATCGGACGACAGCAGCGCGAGCACCGCGTCGGCGATGGCTTGCGGTTCCCCCGGCGGCACCAGCCGACCCCACGCCGGCTGGATGATTTCAGGGATGCCGCCCACCGCCGTGGCCACGCACGGCACCCCCGAGGCCATGGCCTCAAGCAGCACCAGGGGCACGCCTTCGGTGCGTGAGGACAGTGCGAGCACGTCCATGGCGCGCAAGAACACCGCGACGTCCTTCTGCGCGCCGTGGAAGTCCACGCGGTCGGCGATGTCCAGCTCGCGCGCCAGCGCCTGGGCGCGTGTGCTTTCCTCCCCGTCGCCGACCACGCTGAAGCGCACCGGCCGCGGGCTGTGCCTGGCAACGTAGGCGGCGGCCCGCAGCCAGGTATCCACGTCTTTGTCCGCATGCAGGCGGCCCACCCAGCCGACCACCAGCGGACGCGGTTTGCGCGCCTGGCGGCGCGGCCGGAAGGTGCGGGTGTCGACGCCGTTATCGATGCGGTGCAGGCGATCGGCCGGCAGCCCCACCTCCCGGAGCAACTGCTCCAGGCCACCGTGAATCACCGTGATCGCCTCCGCCTTGGGAGCGAAACGTGCGGCACGGCGCCACACCCGCGGCGTGTGGCGCAATTCGTAATCGGTGTGTTCGGTCATCACGATGCGCCGCACGCCGGCGAGGCGCGCCGGCCAGTAGCACAGGGCGAGATTGGAGACGTGATGCAGGTGCAGCACATCGATGCGTTCGCGGCGGAACAGGTGTGCCAGTTGCAGGCGCCGGCTCAGCGGATTTCCGGCGCGTTCGACCGGCGCGAACCAGGGGATACCGCGCTCATCCATCACATCGCAGATGGGACCGGCGCCCCCGCTCGTGGTGCATACGCTGGTGTGCATGCCTTGTTCGCGCAGGCGATCGGCGAGCAGCACCGCGAGCCGTTCCGAGCCGCCCATGGTGAACGTGCACACCACTTCCATCAGACGCATCAGGCCATCCCTCCGTCGGCGCGGTGCCTCCGTCCCTGCACCGGTCCGCGCAACAACCGGTCATACAGGGCCTCGATGCGCGCGGCGCGCGCATCCGCCATGAAACACCGCGCCAGGGATCCGGGTGCGCGTGCGCCGAGGGCGGCGAGCTCGCCGGGCGTCTGGAGGAGGTGGCGCAATACGGCGGCCAACGCCGCACTGTCCCCCGGGTCCACCAGCCAGCCGTTCACTCCGGGCTGCACCAGATCGCCCACCCCGCCGGTGCGCGTCGCCAGCACGGGGCGGCCGAGTGCCAGCGCCTCCAGCACCACGTTGGGCGTGCCTTCCGACAACGAGGGCAGCGCCAGCAGATCCACGGCCTCGAAGTAATCGCCCATGTTGTCGCGATACCCCTCGAAGCTGACCTGCGACGCGACGCCGAGCTGTTCCGCACGCGCCTGCAACGCCGCCCGTTCCGGTCCCTGGCCGACCACCACCAGACGGAAGCGCGCCGCGTCGGCGCCCAGTCCGGCGAGCGCCGCGAGCAGATGGGTGTGCCCCTTCTCGCGGCTGAGGCGGCCGAACACGCCGATGACGATCTGCCCGCTACGGACCTGCAGCCGGGCACGCAGTGCCGCGCCGCCGTGCGCGCGGCGGAGTTCCTGCGGATCCACTGCGTTGAGCACCAGCTCGGTGGGCTTGCGCCCGCGCAGCTGCGCCAGGGTGTCGTGCAAGGGCCGCGACACCGCGACCGCCACGGGCGCCTGGCGCAGCAGCCATTTCTCCAGCCGGTTGTAGAGACGCGCGCGGCGGCTCTCGTCGGTCCAGCCGTGGGCGAAGGCGAGCCAGGGCAGTCCGGCGCGTGCCGCCACATAACGCGCCACCAGATGGCTCTTGTAGCCGTGGCTCTGCACGAGGTTGATGCCGCGTTCGCGCACCAGTTGCAGCGCCTGCGCCAGGGGCTGCGGGTCGAACGGCCCGCGCTGGTGCAGCAATTCGATGGCCACGCCCTGTTCACGGGCGCGGTGGCACAGCTCGCTCACCTGGCCGCGACAGGAGAAATTGCCGAGCAGCACGCGCGTATCCGCGCTGGCGTGACGGGCGAACTGCAACAGGCCCTTGCCGGGGCCGCCCAGGATGGGCGAGGCGATGATGGCGAGCACCTGCGCACGGGCGACCATCAGCGATCCACCCGCTGCCACGCCGCCGGCTGGCGCTGGCGCAAGAAGCGGAAGAAACCCACCACGCAGGCCAGGTTGATAGCGGCGAAGTAATAGAACGGGTAGAACAGCGGATGGCGGCGCAGCGGCCGGGCCAGTTGTGCGCCGAGCGCCGCCCCATAGCCGCCCGCCTGTAGTGCAAGCAGCAGCGCGTAGCCGCTGCGGTCCGCCAGGGCCACATTCGCGGCGAGGGCAGTGAGCAGCACGAAACCGCTCAGCCAGCGCAGCAGTTTGTGGGACACGAACATGGCCACGAACAACGGCGCACGCCAGGGGCGGCGCAACAGCGCCATGTGCCCGAGCACCTGAAAGCCGCCCGCAGCGATGCGCACCTTGCGGCGAAATTCCTGGCTTACGCGCGCCGGCACTTTTTCCACTGCCTGGGCGCGCGGCTCATAGCGCAGCCGGTAACCGTGCGCCGCCACGCCCATGGCGATATAGAAATCGTCGAGGATCAGGTGCTCCGGCACCTGCCCCACCAGTTCGGCGCGTACCGCGAACATGCCGCCGTCGGTACCCACCATGGAGTGCAGCGCGCTTTCCTTCGCGCACACGAAGCGCTCGTAGCGCATGTAGGCGCCCTCGCCGAGGGGTTCCTCGTCGTCCATGGACTGCAGTTCCACGCGCCCGCTCACCAGGCCGCAGCGCGGATCGGCGAAGTGCTCCACCAGCCGCGCCAGGGCATCGGGCCGGAACATCACGTTGGCGTCCGAATAGACCAGTACCTCGCCGCGGGCGTGGGGCCGCGCCAGGTTGAGCGCCGCCGCCTTGCCGCCGCGCCGGCCGCTGCGCAGGAGTTGCACGCGCGGGTCGCGGAAGCCCGCGACGATGGCCTCGGTGCGGTCGTCCGAGCCGTCGGAGACGACGATCAGCTGGAGGCGCTCGGCCGGGTAGTCGCCGGCGAGCGTGGTCGTGATCTTGTCGCCGATGAAGCGCTCCTCGTTGTAGGCGGCGACGATCACCGTTACTTGGGGGCGATGCTGCGGTGCACTGGAAGGCTCGCGCGCACGCGGTGCCGCCAGGGCGAGCAGCAGCGGGTAGCCCGCGTAGGTGTAGAACACCGCCCCGAGACTCAGCCACAGCAGCCATTCGTTCAGCATGCGGTCCTCCGCAGCCCCGGCTCGGCCAAGGCCTCGGCGAGTACCGCGGCCAGCCGCGCGGTGAGGGCCTGGGGGCTGAATTCGCGCAGGAACGCCTCCTTGATGACCGGCGCCTCGCCACGCCGCGCATAGGCCTCGCGCAGCGCCGCCTCCATGGCCGCCGGGGAATCCTCCGTCACCAGGTAGGCGCGCGAGGCATAGCGGCGCACCAGGTCCGCGTTATCGCCGGGCGGGCACTCGGCCAGCACGGGCAGGCCGGTGGCCAGGTAGTCGAAGGTTTTGGCGGCGATGGCGATGTTGTCTTCGGGGCGGGTGGTCCAGCCTTGCTTGAGATAGAGCAGCGAGGCACCTCTCAGGCGTTCAAGGGCCTCGGCGCGCGGCAGGGAGCCGGGGGTGCGCACGCGCACCGGACCGCGGTATTGGGTGAGTGACTTGGGGCACTGGCCCACCTGCACGAACTCCGGTTCGCACTCAGGCATGCGTTCGAGCATCTGGAGCAGCAGTTCCGGGCTGCGATTGCCGTACAGGGCGCCGGTATGCATGACTACGAAGGGTCCCGTGGGCGGCGTTGGCGGCGCCGGATTGGGCCGCTCGAACCCGTTGGGTATCCAGGTCATCTTGGCGGCGTGCTGTGGGTAGGCCGCCTGGTAGCGGCGCAGTGCACCTTCGGTGTTGAGGATCAGGCGATCGCAGGCGCCGATGACCCAGCGCTCCAGCCGCCCGATGGCTGCGCGGTGCCAGCGGTTGGGGCGGTTGTAGGGGTTGAGCGTCCAGGCGTCGCGGAAGTCCAGCACCAACGGCGTGCCGGTGAGCTGCTTGAGCCAGGCGGCGGTCACTGCGCTGCTGAACGGCGAGCAACTGGCGTAGAGGCAGTCGTGCGAACGGGCCAGGGCGATACCGCGCGCCCAGGCGGTCCAGCCGATCTGCGGGTCGGGGATGCACAGGGACTCGCGCGCCAGTACGCCGCGGCGGCGGGTGAGCCGGTTGATGGTCGCGTCCAGCAGGTCCACGGGGCGATTCAGGTCCAGCTCGCGGGCCCGTACCACGGGAACACCCTCAGGCACCGGGCTGTGCATGTCGATGATGCTCCAGGTGTCCTTCGGGTGCTCGACCGTGAGCACCGTGGGCTGCCAGCCCGCCTCTCGCAGATGGGTAGCGAAGCGCACCGCCCGCGCCGTGCCCGAGGTATTGATGGGCGGGTAGTAATAGCAAAGCATCAGCACACGCCGCGCGGGCGTAACGGGCTGCGAAGCGGCCATGACTCACTTCCTTCGTCGCGTGCGTGGTGCCACCACGCCGGCGGCGACCTGCAGCCGCAGCGTGGTCGCCAGGGTCAGCCCCAGGAGCAGGAAGAACAGGGGCGAATAGGCCTTGGACAAAAAGAAGCTGGTGACGAAGAACCCGACCAGCGCCGCGCGCAGCGCCACCGCCTGTGTCATCAACTCGTGGCTTAGCAGATCGGGCGGGCCGGCGCTGCCCGGGGGTGTCTCGTAGCGGCGCGCCAGCGAACGGAACGCATTGAGGTAGAAGCCCACGTAGACCAGCAGGCCGAGCAGGCCCAGTTCCGCCGCCACCTGGATGAGGGCGTTGTGGGCCTCTTGGTAATTGCCGCCGCCCACGCCCTCCGCCGCCGCGAAGGCCATCAGGCCCACGCCCCAGGGACGTTCGGAAATGGTGTGCAGGGCGCGGCCCCAGATGGCGAGGCGGCCGCGGTCCGAGGAGATGTTGTAGTCCTGTTCCAGGTTGGCCAGGGAGGCGATGCGCTGCCAGACGGTGTCGTGGGTGAGGGCGAGCGCCACGCTGCCCACCAGCAACAACACGGCGATTTTCGCGGCGAAGCCGAAGCGGCCGCGCACGGGCATCTCCTTGAACAGCAGGAAACCGGTCACGGCCATCAGGCCGAGGAAGCCGCCCCGCGAGCCGGTGGCCAGTACGCCGACGGCGAACACCGCGGTGAGTGCGAGGAACGCCCAGCGCCGCTTGCCCTGGGTGGCGAATACCCGCACCGCGGCGAAGGGCAGGCACGCGACCAGCACCAGGGCCAGGTCGTTGGGGTCGTACATGCTGGTCACCTCCGCGCGCCGCTCGGCGCCGAGGATGACCGCGCTGATCGCCAGCACGCTGGCGGCGACCAGCAGTGCCGCCACGTAGGCCCGATAGGTGGCCGGGGAGGCTGCCGTCTTGGCCGCCAGGTAGAACAGCAACACGCCCGCGGCGAACCCGCTCAGCAACGCCTGCAGGCTGTGGCTGCCCCATACCGAGAAGCCCACGCTCAGGGCCGCCAGGGCGGTAAAGACGAGCATCAGCTTGCCCATGGGGGCGGCAAACACCGCCACCGGCAGACGCCGGCCGAAGGCCAGGCCGATCACCGCCAGCACCACCGCCAGGTTGCCCGGTTGCAAGGCGGCGAGAGGGGGCACCAGCTCGGGCAGGCGCCCGATGGCCACCAGGATGAGCAGTACGGTGCCGTAGGCGGTGGGATGCAACAGGTCACGCGGCCCGAGGCGGGCGCGCAGCCCGAGGGCGGGGCGGCCGTGCCGGACCTGTCCGGTCCAGGTCTCCGCCTGCATCTGGTCAGGCCGTTGCCTGCCTGACGGTTGGGCCGGCATATCAGCCTCCCTGCCGCAGCACGGCGGTGGCGGTGCGGGGCGCCGCGACACGCCGACGGCGCGCGGCCTCGATGAAACCCCACAGTTCCGCCGCCCGTTGCGACCAGTCGGCATCGCCCATGGCATCCGAGCGGGCGCGGCGGCGGGCCGGGTCGCCCTCGGCCAGGGCCGCACGCGTTTCGGCCACGAAGGCCGCGGCGTCCGCCGCGGTGCGGATCAGGTGGGCGAGGGGGGCGGCCTCTTCTACGGGCGTGGTGACCACCGGGCAGCCCGCCGCCAGGTACTCCCGCAGCTTGGTGGGATTGGCGTTGCGGTTGCGCGCGTTGTTCAGCCAGGGCAGCAGGCAGACGTCAAAGTGCGCCAGGTAGGCGGGCAGGGACTCGTGGGGACGCGGTCCCAGGTAATGCACGTTGGCACCCTGCGGCAGCCGCGAAGCGCAGGCGTCCTCGACCGGCCCGATGAGCACGAGCTGGGCCTCCGGGAGTTCGCGGGCGAGGCGGGTCAGGGCCGCGAAGTCCACGTGCTCGCCCAGCAGGCCTACGTAGCCGAGGCGCGGGCGCGGTACCGTCGCGAGGTCGTCGGGGCAGGGCAGCGCCCCGTCCACGGCGCGCCGGAAATGGCCGTAATGCACCCCGTGCGGCAGATAGCACACGTTGCCGTGCAGCTGCGCCTTGCGCTCCGCCAGGCGCAGCGCACTGGCGACCACCACGTCCACGTGCTCCAGCAGTTGGTGTTCCAGTCGACGCACCAGGGCGGCATCGAGGCCGGGTTGTTCGGCGTATTCGTCGGCGCAGTAATAGGCCACCGCCTCGGCGCCGAGGCGGCCGACGATGTCCGCGGTGGCCGGGCAGGCGGTGATCACCACCCAGCGCACCAAGCCCGCGCGGCGGCGCGCCTGGGCCAGTTGCCGGGCGAGCAGCAGGCGATTGACGTGCCGCACCAGCCGCGAGCGGTAGAAGGGAATGGCGAGCGGGGTGACCACATCGAGGGCGCTACCGGCCGCCATGGGGCGGGTGTTGCGGCGCGAGAAGCGCGCCAGCTTGCCCGCGATGCGCGCCAGGTCGGTGAGATTGAGGCGCGGCGTGCGCAGGCCGAGGGAGTCCACCCAGAGCACGGGGTGGCGACGGGCGAGCTCACGGGCGAGGTATTGCCCGGTACTGTTATGGCGTCCCCAATCCTCGCCGAAAAAGAGGATGCCAAGGGTCTCCCGTGCAGTGGTTCGCGGCCGTGTCATCGGTGCTCCTGCACCCTTGCCGGGTGGCCTTCATCCGTGAAGGACTGCTCACAACGATAGTAGTGTAGTGCTTTACGCGCGGCGGGTTCCGGGGGGCTGTGCGGCGGACGGCGTCGGTCTATCTGCTCGCTGCCCCATTCGCTCCTCCGCCGGCTCCGTGTGGTTGGGTGGGTTCATTCTCTTGTGGAACCGTCTCGGCCAGCGGCGGATATTTGGTGTACTGTGTCGCGTGAGAAACTTTCGACGCCGCCGGACAGGACGGCGTCACTGCCAGGGAGAGGAGCGATATGAGTGAACGCGTGAATGCCGTCCAGGTCGGTGCCCCGGACCCCGAGAAGCGCAACTCCCTCGTGGTGGAAGACTCCGACTATGACTACGACGTGCGTGGCCAGGAAGTCCCTGATACGGCCCTGTGCCTTTTCAACGACGTCGAGTTCGTGGAGAAGTCCTATGTGTGCAGTGGCGATCAGCTGTTGCGCTGCGAAGGCGGCGTGTGGGTACGTATCGGATCCTGTGATCCGGTAAATCCCTGATACGCGCCCGTTTACAAGTATTGTCCCGTGTAACGAGTCTCCCCCAGGGGCGGAGGCGAACAGGCCTCATGACGTTGAACCCTCCCATTACCGTACTGGCCGACGAACACGACTTCGCGGTCGTTCTGAAGCGTTTCATCGCCCTCAACGACGCGCGGCTCGCCCGCACCCGGGAGGCCTTGCGCCCACGGCAGCGCGACTTCCTCGATCTGCTGCCGCTGTTTTTCCACTTCAACCACCCGTTGCTGCCCGGTTACAGCGCCGAGTGCCCTGCCGGCGTGTTCGGTTACCACCCGGACGCCGCGGCCATGGAGGCAGTGACACGCCTCGGGCGCGTCCACGTCCACCGCCACCCGCATCGCAGCATCGCCGTTCAGGCCATTTACCTGATGGGCAGCCCCGGCAGCGTGGCCTACACCGGCGACAGCGACTTCGACGTCTGGCTATGCCACGATCCGGACCTTTCCCCCGCGCAGCTCGGCGCTCTGCGCGACAAGGCCGACGCGGTGGAGTCCTGGGCAGCGGCCCTCGATCTCGAGGTGCACATCTTTTTGGTGCGGCCCGACCAGTTCAAACACGGCGAGACCGAGGCGCTCTCGGCCGAGAGTTGCGGCACGGCGCAACAGCGCCTGCTGCTCGATGAGTTCTACCGCACCAGCCTGCGCGTGGCCGGCATGTACCCCCTCTGGTGGCTGGTGCCGCCGGACCAGGAGGCCGCCTACGACCACTACGTGCAGGAGATTCGCCACCAGCGCTATCTCCACGCCCGCGACCTGATCGACTTCGGCGGCCTTGCCCACGTGCCGCCCGAGGAGTTCCTGGGCGCCGCCGTGTGGCAGCTCTACAAGGGCATCGATTCGCCTTACAAGTCCGTCCTCAAACTGCTGCTGCTCGAATGCTACGCGCGTGACTACCCCGGCCTTGACCTGCTCAGCACGCGCTTCAAGAAGGCGATCTATGGCGGCGAGATGGACCCGGACCAGCTCGATCCCTACCTGATGATGTTGGACAAGGTGGAGGACTATCTGAACAGGCGCGGCGAGAGCGAGCGCCTGAACCTGGCACGGCGCTGTTTCTACTTCAAACTCGACGAGAACCTCTCGGAAGACGAGCCGGCCGTGGCACGCTGGCGTCGTAATCTGCTCGGCTGGCGTGCGCGCCAGTGGGGCTGGTCGCGTGCCGACCTGTTCGTGCTCGACAGCCGGCACACCTGGAAGGTGGACAAGATCGCCGAGGAACGGCGCATCCTTTTCGAGGCCCTTTCGGAGAGCTACCGTTTTCTGTCCGATTTCGCGCGGCGCTTCGCCGGGTCGGCGCTGATCAGCCAGCGCGACCTCAATATCCTCGGCCGCAAGCTCTATTCAGCATTTGAACGCAAGGCTGGCAAGGTCGACCTGCTTGGCCCAGGTTTTGTCGCCAACCTGACCGAGCAGCAACTCACGGTGCACGAGGCGCTCGACGAAAATCTTAACGCCAGCAGCTGGGTGTTGTATCGCGGCATGGTGAAGCCCGAGGAAACCGCCGAGCACACCCCCGTCAAACGCTTCCGTTTCGTCACCGAGATGGTCGCATGGTGCTATTTCAACCGGCTCATAGGCAAGGCCACGCACGTGGTGGTGTTCACCCGGCAGAGCCGGCTTGTCAGCAGCGAACTGAAGGCCATGTTCGGCCGCATGAGTGCGGTCTTTCCCGAGCGCGCCAGCGACCATGGAAGCGTAGCCGACTTTGCCGATCCGGCCCAGGTGGTGCGCACCACGCTGTTCATCAATGCCGGCCTCGATCCGCTGGCGCGGGTCGAACACGCCGAGGGTCGCATCGCCAGCGGCCGCTCGGATGCGCTCAGCTACGGTGGCCTCGGCGAGAACCTGGTGCGCACCGTCGATCAGGTGGTGGTGACCAGCTGGCAGGAGGTGCTCACCTATCACTTCAGCGGCGCGAGGGGTCTGCTGGACTGCCTGTGCGAATACCTGAAATGGGTGCCGCTATCGAGTGGCCGGACGCCGGTGCTGCCGAGCGTCGCCAGTTACAGCCCGACCAAGGGCAATGCCATCGCGCGGCGTGTGGATGCGTTGTTCCGCGAGGTGATCGACTGCTACTACTCCGGGCGCAATCCCTCCGCCACGCGCTACGTGCTGCAGGTGGAGCACAGCTTCTTCGTGCTCAGCTTCGACGGCGACCTGCCCAGCTATCAGGTCCTCGACAATCAGGCGGCGCTGCTGCGCTACCTGGGCGCGCCGCAGAAGGACTTCGGCCCGGTGGTATTCGATAGCCACATGCAGGCGGACCGGGTCATGGCGCTGGTGTTCAGCTACAACCGGCCCGGCATCGTGCAGCTGTTCTACCGCGTGCTGGGTGCGCAGGTGGATGTGTACGTGCTCGATGAACGCGGTTCGCTGTTCTACCGTCGCACGCCGTTCCACGATGCCGATGCCCTGCTCAGCCAATACAGCCATTTTTTCGAGGCAGTGCTCAATCGCGTGAAGTTCCAGATGCAGGACGGCCGGCCGGTGCGTGGCGCGGAGGGCCTGGAGTTTTTCCAGGTGAAACAGGAAGGCGGGCGCCTGCGGGTGGTGAGCCGGCGACCGCGTTTCAGCAACCCCGGCGAGCAGTTCATCAGCCTGCAGGTCATCGTCGACGTGGACGACCAAGGCCGCACCACGTTCTCGCTCTACTGCAACGGCCGCGAGTTCTGCTCACCGGAAAGCGGCGGCCGGGTGCTGGACGAAGTGGCGCGCTACATGCTGGAACTGCGCCGCGGCCGCCAGGCCTATCCCATCTACATAACCGACATCTCCATGTCCCCCGCCGTGCTCGGCGAAGAAGGCGTCGGTCGCATCCAGACCATCCACTTCCTCAACTACAAACACCGCATCGAGGAAAAGCTCAATCAGTCTTTGAAGAGCTAAGGCGTGAAGTCTGGCGGGGATGTTCTGTGCCACGGTGGGAGCGAGCTTCTGCTCGCGACAGCGCGGGCGGAAAAATCGCGAGCAGAAGCTCGCTCCCACACTTGGATGTGTTGTGCAGGAGCCCAGTCCTCCCGGCGATGCCTTGGTCCGTTGTCACCGCGCCGCAGCATCCCGGCTGGACGTGCTCACCTCAGCGCGCGCAGGCTCTCCATGACCACCGCGAGATCGTCGCGCCAGCGCCGGAACACCGGCGCCATGGCCGGATCGGGCACGAGGCGTTGCAGCATGAGCGGGTCGGCGCCGACCACCAGGGTCTCCTCGCCCTCCGCGAAGATGGTCACCTGCAACGGCAGGTAGGGGATGAGCTGCGGATAGCGCGCCGACAGGGCGCGGATCTCCTCGGGCTTGCCGAAGAACACCACGCGGTATTTGTCGGTGGCGAAGCCCATCTCCGTGAGCCCCACGTCCACGTGCTGCACGCGCGACAGCACATAACCCTGGCGGGTGATGGCCTCCTGCAACGCCAGCATGGTCTCCGGGAATGATTGTGCCGAGCGCGCCATGAACAGTTCCTCGGCGCCGGCGATGGAGGCGAGGCACAGCAAGGCGGTGGCGACGAGATGTCGCAAACTCATAGCGTGGCCTCCTCCAGAATGCCTTCGTACAACTCGGTCATCTCGTCACAGGCGGCGTCGAGTTCACGGTTGTTGTAAAGCGCCGACAGGTGCTTGGGATTGATGCTGAGCACTTTCACCACCCCGTCCTGCTCCACCACGGTCACGCGGCACGGCAGAAACAGGCCAACGCGCGGGTCGAGGCTGAGGGCCTGGTTGATGAAATTGAAGTTGCAGAAATAGACGATGACCTGTTTGGCGTTCTCTTCGCCTTCCGGGAAGAAGCCGTGCTCCAGGCGTTGCTCGCGGATGAGGCGGAAATTCTTGCCGATGGCCGCGCGCTTCATGTTCTCCACCGTCTCCTCCAGCGAGTAGGACGATTCGGCCTCCAGGATCATGGGCTCGTCGAGCGGCGGGGGCTGGGCGGGCGCACTTGCCTCGAAGCTGCGCACGAAGGCAACGATGTTGTTGATGTCCTGCTCGGAGAGGCCCTGATCCAGGTAGGAGATCATGGGCGTGCCCTCGCGTCCCCGCATGAGCGTGGCCTTGATCATCGCGTCGGAGGCCGCGGCCAGGAAGCCGGCGTTGTTGAGGGCCGGGGGCATGATGGGCAGGTCGCGCGGACGGGAGAAGGTCACCCCCGTGCCGTGGCCGCCTTCGCCGTTGGCGCCGTGGCAGGCGGCGCAGTGCTGCGCGAACAGGGCGCGGCCCTTCTCCACGTCGCCATGCACACGTGCCGATGAGGGCGCCCGCGCCGCCGGTGCATCCGGTTTGGCGAAGCTGCGCAGGTGGCCGACGATGGCTTCCACCTCCGCGTCGGCCAGGGAACGGAAGGCGGGCATGACGCGGCCGGGGCGGCCGTTGCGCAGGGTCTTGCGCAGGAAATCGTCATCCGCCGTGGACAGAAAGTCCGGCAGCGCGAGCGGCACACCGACCCCGCCCTCGCCGTGCAGGCCGTGGCAGGCCGCGCAGTGCTGGCCGTAGAGCTGCGCACCGTCGGCGGCCACGGCGGCAGGCAGCGCCCCGGCGAGCATGACCGCAAGCAGAATTACCTTGAACATTCCGTCCTCCCCTCTGTGTGGGCGGAAGTATATGCGCCCGGTTTTGCGCCGGGTGTTGATCGGGATCAGCCGAGCGCTACCGGCTCGCCGGCCTGCGCGCTGGCCAGTTCGGTGAGCACCGCCAGCAATTCGCGGCCGTCCTTGTCCCGCTGCCACTGGTCCGCCTCGGCGGCGTGATCGAAGTGAAAGCCGCCGCTGCGCGCGGCCACCCAGATCTGCCGCACCGGCGTCTGGCGGTTTACCACGATCTGCGAGCCGTCTTCGAAGCGCAGGGTGAGGATGCCGCCGGCATTCTCATAGTCGATGTCCGCACCGCTCGCATCGATGGCCTCCTCGATGTGCAGCAGCATGGTGTCGACGCGTTGGTTGAATTCCGATTCACTCATCATGGGCTGGACCTTTGTGGAAGAGGAGAGATCTAACTCAAAGGCGAGACCGGCGCAAAGTCTTGCGTCGAAACGCGGAGGTCGCGGAGGCGCGGAGGACGCAGAGAAAACCCTTTGAAATGCCTTTTCCTCCGCGCCCTCCGCGCCTCCGCGACCTCCGCGACCAATCCTGCACATGCGCGCCGCAAGACGCCCGCCCTACCGCGCAGGTATAATCGGTGGCACTTTTCCGGAGATTGTTCCATGTTCTGTCACTGCCGTGCCCAGTACCTGCTGTGGGCCGTCATCGCCGTGCTCGGCATCCTGGCCATGCTCGCCGGCTGCGGGGCCAAGGGCGATCTCTATCTCCCCAAGCAGACCGTTCAGGAACAGCACTGACATGGACCATTTTCAGTATCGCGACGGCCGCCTGTACGGCGAGGACGTGGACTTGGCGCGGGTCGCCGAGGAGTTCGGTACGCCCTGCTACGTCTATTCCCGCGCCACCCTCGAACGTCATTTCCGCGCCTTCGACGCGGCCTTCGCCGGCCAGGAACACCTGGTCTGCTATGCGGTGAAGGCGAATTCCAACCTGGCGGTGTTGAACGTGCTCGCGCGCCTCGGCGCCGGCTTCGACATCGTCTCCGTGGGCGAGCTGGAACGCGTGCTGGCGGCCGGCGGCGACCCGGCCAAGGTGGTGTTTTCGGGCGTGGGCAAGCGCGCCGATGAAATGCGCCGGGCGCTCGACGTGGGCATTCACTGCTTCAACGTGGAGTCCGAACCGGAGCTGGAGCGCCTGGACCGGGTGGCCGGTGAGCTGGGCCTGCGCGCGCCGGTGTCGCTGCGCGTGAACCCGGACGTGGATGCCAAGACCCACCCGTACATCTCCACGGGCCTGAAGGAGAACAAGTTCGGCATCGACATCGCCCGGGCCCCCGAGGTGTATGCCCGCGCGGCGGAGATGGCGAACCTGGAGATCCTGGGTGTGGACTGCCACATCGGCTCACAGATCACCCAGGTCGGGCCCTTCGTGGACGCCCTGGAGCGGGTGCTGGGCCTGGTCGACACCCTGTGCGAGCGCGGCATCCCCTTGCGCCACCTGGACCTGGGCGGCGGTCTCGGCATCTGCTACCGCGACGAGACCCCGCCGCTGCCCGGCGACTACGCCGCGCCGCTGCTCGATCGCCTGGCCGGCCGCGACCTCCAGGTGATCATCGAGCCGGGTCGCGCCATCGTCGGCAATGCCGGTGTGCTGCTCACCCGCGTCGAATACCTCAAGCACACCGGGCACAAGGATTTCGCCGTGGTGGACGCGGCCATGAACGATCTCATGCGCCCGACCCTGTACGGCGCCTGGATGAACATCGTGCCGGTGGTGGAGCGCCGCGGCGAGGCGCGCAAATACGATATCGTCGGCCCCATCTGCGAGACCGGCGACTTCATCGGCAAGGAGCGCACCCTCGCGCTCGAAGAAGGCGACCTGCTCGCAGTGCGCTCGGCGGGCGCCTACGGCTTCTCCATGAGCTCGAACTACAACACCCGTCCGCGCGCCGCCGAGGTGATGGTGGACGGCCCGCGCATGCACCTGGTGCGCGCGCGCGAGCGCATCGCCGACCTGTTCGCCGGTGAGCAGTTGTTGCCCTGAGAACCCGGCCCATAGGGCGGGCCGTGCCCGCCGCTGCCCAAGCCGGACGGCGGCCACGGGCCGCCCCTTGAGGAGTTTGCGTCGATGAACTTCGAAAATCCTTCCCCCGAGGCCATCGCCGACCTGCTGCGCCGGGTACGGCGCATCGCCGTGGTGGGCGCCTCGCCCAAGGCCGGCCGCCCGAGCCATTTCGTCGCCGCCGAGCTCCAGCGCTTCGGCTACGAGATGATCCCGGTGCGCCCGGCCACCGCCAGCGTGCTGGGCGTGCCGGCCTATGCGAATCTCGCAGACATCCCCGGCCCCATCGATCTGGTCGACGTGTTCCGTGCCCCTGAGCACGTGGAGCCCATCGTCGATGCCTGCATCGCCCTGAAGGTCCCGGCCCTGTGGCTGCAGGACGGGGTGATCAACGAGGCCGCCGCCGAGCGCGCCCGCGCCGCCGGCATCACCGTGATCATGGACCGCTGCATCTACCGCGACTGCGTGGCCTGCGGCATCGACGGCCTTTCCATTGCCGGGGCGAGCCAGTAACCTGCCGCCATGCCTCTCGCCTTCACCAAGATGCACGGCCTCGGCAACGACTTCGTGGTCATCGATGCCGTGCGCCAGGACGTCTCCCTCAGCACCGACCAGGTGCGCTTCCTGGCCCATCGCCGCTTCGGCATCGGCTGCGACCAGCTACTGCTGGTGGAACCTGCCGGCCGCCCCGATGTGGACTTCCGTTACCGCATCTTCAACGCCGACGGCAGCGAAGTGGGCCAATGCGGCAACGGCGCGCGCTGCTTTGCACAGTTCGTGCGCGAGCAGGGGCTCACCGACAAGGACACCATCGTGGTGGAGACCGCCTCGGGCGTCATCACCCTGTACGTGGAGCCGGACGGGCAGATCCGCGTGAACATGGGGGCGCCGTGCTTTGCCCCGGCGCAGATCCCCTTCCGGGCGGAACAGGAAGAGGACCGCTACGGCCTGGAGCTGCCGGGCGCAGAGGCCGGCCAGGCCTACACCCTCGGCGTGGTGTCCATGGGCAATCCCCATGCGGTCCTGCAAGTGCAGGACGTCGCCGCCGTGCCGGTGGGCGAGCTCGGTCCCGCCATGGAAAACCACCCGCGTTTCCCCGAACGCGTGAATGTGGGCTTCATGCAGGTCATGGATCGCACCCGCATTCGCCTGCGTGTCCACGAGCGCGGCGCCGGCGAGACCCTGGCCTGTGGCACTGGCGCCTGTGCCGCGGTCGTGGTCGGCCGGCGTTGGGAGTTGCTCGACGAACAGGTCCAGGTCGAGCTGCCGGGCGGAGCGCTCACCATCCGCTGGGCCGGCGCTGATGAACCCGTGTGGATGATCGGCCCTGCCACCACCGTCTTCGAAGGAAAGATCACCCTATGAGCGATGTGTCGCCCGCCCTCAGGAACGACGATTTGGAGCAGCAACTGGTGGCCTATCTGGCCGCCCACCAGGACTTCTTCGTGCGTCACGAACACCTGCTGCCCTTCCTGACCGTGCCCCATCCGGGCACCGGCCAGGCCGTGTCGCTGCTGGAGCGCCAGGTGGGCCTGCTGCGGGAACAGAAGCTCGAACTCAAGCACAAGCTCCAGCACCTCGCCCAGGTGGCGCGCAGCAACGAAGACCTGCTCGAGCGCATGCAGGCGCTGGTGCTCGCACTCATCGATGCACCCTCCGCCGAGGCGGTGCTGGAGGCGGTTGAGGCCGCTATGCGCCGTGATTTCCAGGCCGATGCGGTGATGATCTGGACCTTCCAGCCGGGCCTGCCGCGCGCCGTGCCCGCCGATCATCCCGAACTGGACGGGCTGCGCAGCATCGTCGACAACCGCCTGCCCGTGTGCGGACAACTGCGCGCCGATCAGGCGGGCGTGCTGTTCGGTGACACCGCCCCGGCCACTGCATCCGGCGCCTTCGTGCCCCTGTGTGACGGCGACGAAGCCCCGTGCCTGGGCCTGCTCGCCGTCGGCAGCGCCGACCCCAAGCGTTTTCACGCGGAAATGGGCACGGTTTTCCTGCGCCACCTGGCCGCGGTGACCGCGCGCCTGCTGCGCGCCAGGGCGGTGCCGTGAGCGACGCGACGCAACGCGTCGAACATTTTCTCACCCACCTGCGCCTGGAACGGCGCCTGTCACCCCACACCCTCGCCGCCTACCGCCGCGACCTGGCCGTGTTCGTCGCCTTCTGCGAGGAGCAGCAGGTCACGCTGACCCGGGTGGATTCCGCCGTGGTACGCGCCTTCGTGGCCAAGCGCCACCGCACCGGCCTGTCCGGCGCCAGCCTGCAACGCGGCTTGTCCACGCTGCGCACCTTTTTCAATTTCCTGTTGCGAGAGGGCCTGGTTCAGTACAACCCCGCCAACGACATCCCCGCGCCACGCTCGCCGCGCAAGCTGCCCAATGCCTTGAGCGTCGATGAGGCCGCCGCGCTGCTGAACGGCACGGCGGAAACGCCCGAGGCGATCTGCGATCAGGCCATGGCCGAGCTGATGTATTCCTCGGGTCTGCGCCTTGCGGAACTGGTGGGGCTGGACCTCGGCGACGTGGATGGGGACGACGGCACCGTGCGCGTGCTGGGCAAGGGCGCCAAATCCCGCGTGGTGCCGGTCGGGCGCCTGGCGTTGGAGGCCCTGGCGCGCTGGCATGGTGTGCGCGCGCAGCTCGCCCGGCCCGACGAGAATGCGCTGTTCGTGGGTGCGCGCGGCGCGCGCATCGGCCCGCGTGCGGTGCAGACGCGTCTGGCCGCCCTGGCGCGTCGGCGTGACCTGCCGAGCCACCTGCACCCCCACCGGCTGCGCCACTCCTTCGCCACCCACCTGCTGGAATCCAGCGGCGATCTGCGCGCTGTGCAGGAACTGCTCGGCCACGCCGACATCGCCACTACCCAGATCTACACGCATCTGGACTTTCAGCACCTGGCCAAGGTCTACGACCAGGCCCACCCGCGGGCCAAGCGCCGCCGCTGAACCGGGTATTTCCCGAAATGCTGCCGGATCCCCGGGCCGGGTGCCGAACCGTGCACGGCCCAAGGCGCGGCATTATGGCATCATGTCCGCCCGACGACTCGGAATCGACACCATGCGCCTCATCACCCTGCTTCCTCTGTTGCTGGCCGCCGGCCTGGCACCGGCCAGCGGCCACGCCGCCAGCGCCTCCAATGGCAGCAACCCGGGTTACGTGGCCCTCGAGCCTCTCGTGGTGAACCTCGCCGAGGGGCGCCGCATGCGCTTCATGCAGGTGAAGATGCAGCTCATGGCCAAGGACCCGAAGGTGCAGGAGGCCATCGAACTGCACATGCCCGCCGTGCGCGACCGCCTCATCATGCTGTTCGCCCACCAGGACGCCACTACCCTGCGCAGCCCCGAAGGCCGCGAAGCCCTGCGCCAGGAGGCCCTGCTTGCTGTGCAGACAGTGGTGAGCGAGGTGACCGTGAGCACCAGCCTGCTCCCGGCCGTCGAAGGGCTGTATTTCACGGATTTTGTGATTCAGTAAGGCCGACAATCGCTGGATGCAGTCTGGTGAACAGCCCGAGTGATCACGTCGTGCCGCCTTAGGAGCCAAATTCGAGTCAAAAAAAGAAGGGATGCCGCTTTGACATCCCTTCTGAAGCCGCGGGGCAGCTGTTTTACCAGCTCACTGGTTCTGAATCTTCGTAAACACCGTCGCCATCGAGATCGCTGTAAGCCACATACATGCCCTGACTGGCAGTTATTTTGATCGTTCCGTTCGCACCGGAGACGATCATTTCTCCTTCAAGCGGGTATCCATACGTTGTGACGAAGGTTCGCGTAGTGTCGAACACAATCATTCCATTGCTGTCCGTTGTGGAAATGGAAAAATCCTCGGTCGCATAGTCTAGGAAATTGTCCCCGTCAAACTCGGCCCTGAGATCGAAACGGCTCAGCAAAACTTGGTCACTCCCGGATTCCAATAGCAGGGTGTCTCCGTATATCCGGGCAGTCTCCTTATCACTCGCTGCATCATAGGCGGACGCCATCGTGAAGCCGCCGTTTATTCCGATACGAGGGCCGGAGTAGAGCGGTGTCGCCGAAAAATTCAAGGCGCCGAGGGCCAATGTCAGGCTCGAACTTGCGTAAGGGTCGCTTGGGTCTCCAGAAGCGCCGAGCACCCTTAGCGAAAGTTTGCCATTGAAAACGGCATTACCATCGTCGCAATTGTTGAAGGTGACTACGGCGGAATCGCCCGTCGACAATCGTCCTTCGGCGGCATACGTGACCGTACCGGAGAAATCGCCTCCGTAGTCGCAAGGGAATGTCCCCGACTCTGTCGCACGGATCATCGAACGGCTGGCACTCTTCCTGACAAGGCCGTCCATCATTCGTGCATAGTCAGCAAGTTTCTGCGGCAGATTTTGCGGACGGCTGGCCGATCTGGTGCTTAGCGTCGGAATCGGGACATCATCTACGATGGATGTTTGATTAAATGCCGTTTTTGCATCCGCAGTTGATGTGAGGGTTGCCGGCTCCAGTCTTCCAGTGAATACCTCCACGGCACGAACTTCGCCCGCACGGGTGATTTCGTCCTTTGGGGCCTCGCCACCGCCGCCCCCACCACCACAGCCCCCGAGCAGAACAATCGTGCTTAGGCCGGTCGCGACTAAAAGGGTTTGCTTACAACGCATGATTCTCTCCCTGAGTTTTGTTAAATGCTCCGAGGTCGGGGCGTGGTGTCCATGCGCCTCGGCGCGTGTTGAATGATACGTTGGCGGACATAGGCTAAGTACCGATTGGGATGCGCGAAATGTGATCGCCGTCACATTGTGTCCGTGCGACGTGACCGAGCTGACGTACCAGCCCGCTGTGCGCCAGTGCGCCTAACCAAGAATCCAAGCCGGTTTTCCACTGCTGATCGGCGCATCTGCGCCATATCGTCGCTGTGGCGTTCGATTGCAAGATGCAATCGGTAGCCCCCCAGAACCTCATTCGATTGCATCCTGCATTCGTCCGATCCTAGGCATTTTCCCTAACCAATTGAAATCACGGGCGCTCCCGATGTGGCACGCGCCCTGCTTTATGTCTCGCGCAGAGTGAACAGCGGGGAGCGCAACGTGGGATTGCTTTGGTGGCGTTGGACAAACGTGCCGCAAACCCCCGTCGCAAGCGGGCCACGGTTCGTTGACCTCGCTGGTGCGACGGTCACGGTCGAACGCACGCTGGATTGCATGGGCGCCGCCTGTCCGCGTCCCCAGCTGCTCACCATGAAAGTGCTGGACCAGTTGCAGGAAGGCCAAGTGATCGAGGTGCTGTCGGACAACCCTGCCACGGTCGAGACGCTGCCCGCGCTGATGTTCGTGGTGTGCGGCACGCATCTGGGCACAGTGAAGGAGGCGGACCACTGGCGCGTCTATCTGCAAAAGGGACTTGCGACCGACTGACCGGTCGCCCGCCAACCCGCGGCCGGCAAACGAACAACCAGCAAAGGACCGATATGAGCAAAGAACACGTACTGCAAGCCAAACCGATGGGGCTCGCCGGGCTCGCCCAGGGCAACGTCAAGGCGGTAAGCGTCATCATCGCCGTGGTGGTGCTCGGCTCCGTTGGCGCGCTCAGCGTGGACACGCGCTTCGTCTACCTGCTTGTCTACGCGTGGTTCGGAATCATCTACGGACTGCTGTTGCAATACGGGCGCTTTTGCATGGCCTCCGCCGTGCGTGATCTGTTTGCCGTGGGTGTACCGCGCATGGCGGTCGGGATGCTCATCGCCGTCTGCCTGTTTTCGCTCACCGCGGCCACGGTGCAGGCCACGGGGTTCAGTACCTTCGGGCCGCATCCGCTGGGCTGGCACGTGATCGTCGGCGGCCTGATTTTTGGTTTCGGCATGGTATTCACGGGCGGCTGCGCATCGGGCTCGCTGTACAAGGCCGGCGAGGGCAACGTGGGGTCGATGCTCGTCGTCTTCGCCATCTCCTTCTCCCAGGCGATCATCGTTGCAGCCGGCGGCTGGCTCGATGCACTGGTTCCCGCGGGTTGGACGGCATCGGCGGCTGCCAAAGATATGCCTGCCGAACTGTCGGTTACGCAGGGCTGGTTCGACCAGTTCACCGCCGGCTACATCTGGGACCTCAAGGGCAGCACTGTGGCTGCGGATCTGGGCATGGACGGCACGGTCGCGGGCGCCTTCCTTGCCAATGCGCTGCTGTCGGCCATCGTGCCTTCACTGGTGCTGCTGGTGTTGCTTTACCGCCGTTACTTCCGTCGCAGCTACCTGCGGCGCGAACACATCGCCACGCCGACCTTGCGCAGTGACCTGCATGGCATGTGGGCCATGGTCACTTCCTCGAAGAGCACTGCGCTCGCGGGTGCAGGTCTGGGAATTTTCGCCGGCATGCAAATGTGGATCACCGGCGCACTGCGCGAGCACTACGGGATTTTCAATTTCGGCGAACTGCTGTCCGCCATGGGTTACGAAAACGGTCTCTCACTGCAGGGCACGGTGTTCGACCCGGGCTACTGGTACATCACCACCCAAGAGGCCCAGTGGGGCGGCTGGATCCTCAACCAGCTGGGCGTGAACAACATGGACAACATCTTTTTCGGCCTGGACAACGGCTTGCCCAATCCGCTGCTCAACGCGCCTGGCTTCATGTCCATCGGAATCATCCTGGGTGCCGCAGTGATGGCCCACATGCGTCGTGAATTCAAATGGAAGCTGCCGAGCCTCGAAACCGCGATGTTCGCTTTGATAGGCGGCACCTTGATGGGTATCGGCGCCCGCATCGGCATGGGCTGCAACATCGGCGCGTTCTTCGCCACCGTCACAAACGGCGACCTGAGCGGTTGGGTGTTCCTGGCGGGCATGGTCGGCGGCGGCTGGCTGGGTGTGAAGGTTTTCAATACCTGGCTTGAATGGCGTGCCTCGCGCAGCGGCGAATTCGATCTCTGACTGGTTCTGAAAAGGAGCGGGAAATGGCAGTGAAATTCGAGCAAACAGGTGACGGCGCCTACTCGCTGGACGTCAGGGGGTACAGCTGCCCGCATCCGCAAATGTATACAAAAAAGGCCTTGCAGAAGATGGCTTCGGGAGACGTGTTGACCCTGCTCTTCGACAACCCATCGTCCGGCGAATCGATCATCGCCATGTGCGATACCGACGGCAACGAACTGTTCGAGCGTAAGGAAAGCGGCGGATCGTTCACATGGCTCATCCGCAAGGTCTGATGCCATGAACCTTGGCGTGGTGATCACCGAACAGTTGCACATCGCCGATGCCTGCCGATCGATGGAGGCGGCAGCGAAGCGCGGCTGGAACTTGCGTTGCTTTCTGACCGACAGCGGGGTGCATGCGCTGCAGGAACCGGCCATTCAAAAGCTGGCCGCAGAGGCCAAGACCTGGTTGGCGGTGTGCGAGTTGAGCATCGAACGCTACGGCGTCGAGGTGCCGCAAAACGTCGCCGATCAGGTGGTGGTGGGTGGCCAGTATCAGGATGCGGAACTGGCGCACTTATCCGATCGCGTCGTGGTGTTTTGAGGAGGTCTTGTGCAAAAGCAGATTCTTGTCGTGGCCATGGTGAAACGCACCGAGGCATTGCGCATGGCCGCGGGCCTGACGCTGCTCGACGATGCGGTCAATGTGGCCGTATGCGGCCAACTCGGACCCGAGGCGGAAGAACATCTCGAAGCACTCGACTTCGCCGACGTCCCCGTGGAACACCTGACGGTCGATACCGCGGCGGGGATGTCCGCGCTGGCTAGTCGAATCGCCACGGCAGATGCGGTGTACCTGATATGACCAAAAAAACCATTGTCCTGATTTCCAGCACTATCGATACCTCTGCTGACGGCTTCCTATCACGACTCTCCAAGTCGCTTGTCACGGCAGGTTGCCAGGTCGAACGCACGGCGGCCTCTGATGCGGAGCGTATTTTGGATCTTCTTGAAAGTGGTGCAGTGCCCGTGTTCTTGGGCGGAATGACTGATCGCATGTGAGGCGAAGCACCGCCTCGTGGTCCGAACCAGACGTACAGGAGTGGAAACATGACGGAAGCAATGCGGATTTCACTAAGGGGGCGGGCCGGCCACGTGGGTGTGCTGTGCCTGGCGGTAATGCTCAGCGCCTGCGGCGGTAGCGAGGACGACACCGCGCCGGCCGCTGGTATCAGGATCAGCTCGGCGGCAGACATCGCCCAGACCTCGGCGGACGATTACAACGACAACATCAACGGGGTTATCACCGGGGCGACGCTGAAGCGCTGGAAGGATGACTGGATCAATGAGCGCCCTGCGGGGATTACCGGGAAGCTGGTGATTCTCCAGGTTTCCGATGGTTCAAGTCCGGCAAACCCCCCTCCCGATCCGAATCCGACGCTCTACGTCAAACCGAACGGGACCAATGTTGTGACCTATCTCGCGCCATCCGCTGAGTGGGTTCAGACGCGCTCCAACGGCGTCATCACTACCCAAAGCATGGTGTTGGATGGCCCCGGCGTCGATGCTCTGTTGAAGAAGTACAGCATCGATCCTACCAAGGACATGATCGTGTGTGCGCAGGGCTGGGGATCTCCCGGCAACGCAATGGCCCAGGGACGCTGCTGGTACACCTTGCGTTACTGGGGCGTGGACGCCGCCCACCTTGCGCTCCTGAACGGCGGCAACAATTGGCTCACGACTGGTCCGGATATGAATGCCGCTGATTTCACCGACAAACCCAGCACACCGCCGAATAACGGCACGTTCAGCGTCAGAGCGCTGACGACGGATAACACCGTGCTGCAAGCCACATTGCAAGACATGCTCGCAGTGGTGCCGTCGAGCGATGCCAATGAATTGGGCGATGGCGTGTTCATCTGGGATGCGCGCAACCTTGGCCAGTACAGCGCGGGTGAGATGCTGGAAATCGGTGAGGATACTGATCCGATCACGTCGGGCACTCAGGCGTGCGCGACCACGACCTGCGATCCTGCCGCCAATCCAAACTACAGCTACATGGTCTCGTTCCAGAACGCCGGTTCGCGCCAAGGCCATCCGTGGGGTGCGCTTCAACTGCAATTCACGAGGCTGCTTGATGCAACCAGTGGCTTCAGTTATCGCCCCAAGAGCGTCTTGCAGGGCTACCTCGACGGCGATGTGGATGCGAATGGCATCGGATTCATGGACGCCAGCTATCAGCCGGTGGGCGCGGCCCGTGCGTATCAACCCGGCGATACGATCTACACGTACTGCGAGACCACCATGCGCGCCATGATCACCGGCATCGCCAGCGGTGTGATCCTGGGCAAGCCGACGCGGTTTTATGACGGCGCGATGGTGGAATGGAACTCGTTGTCCCATCTCCAGGACGCCACCGGCAATTTCATCCTGCCCGTGGACTCGACCTGGCGCACCGATAACCGCTCGTACTACCAGCCGGCGGTCAACCCGCTGAACGTAGCAACCCGCAACATCAACGATGCCTACGCCCGCAGCGCCGACGCCATCGTTCGAGAGGATCGCCTGTACAAGCTCGGCGGAGCCGATAGCGGCGCGGGAGGCGGTGGCGCCGCACTGCCCGCCAACCCGTGCGGTGGTTGACGAGCGGGTGGGCTGCCGTTGCGGCGGCCCACCGTGGCCCGTGATGAAGCGAGCATTGATCGGCATGGTGGTGGCAGTGGCCCTGGCAGTGTTTGCCTGGCAGGCATGGCTCGGCCGCGCCACCGCCATCGCGCCGATGGAGGAGGACCCGTTGGAGACCTTCCTTAACAATCACTGGAATCATCCTCTGCCGCCCCAGGGCACGCCCAGGCCCGAGGCTTCGGCACTGGAATCCTCCCTGGGTGCACAGGCTTGCGGACAATGTCACACCGAGCAGTGGGAGGCGTGGCGCACCAGTCTGCACAGCCAGGCCATGGGTCCGGGCATCCACTGGCAACTGCGCCTCATGGACCAGGCGCAGGGCAATCGCTGCCTGCGCTGCCATGCGCCGCTCGCCGAACAAAAGGCGCTGGTTGCGCTCGAACACGGCTGGTCGGCCGTACCCACGCAGCCGCGTCCGGAGTACATCCCGGCAGATCTGCACCAGCAGGGCGTTGCCTGCGCCGTGTGCCATGTGCGCGACCACGAACGCCTCGGGCCGCCCGCGCGTCCCGAAAGCCGCCTCGAAGGCACCGCACACCAGGGGTTCACCGCGCACGACGCCTTTGCGGACAGCCGTTTCTGCGCGACCTGTCACCAGTTTCCGGAGGACGGCCCGCGGCTTGCCGGCAAGTTGCAGGAAGACACGTTTGCGCAATGGCAGGCGAGCACCTTCGCCGGGCTGAAGTCTTGCCAGCAATGCCACATGCCGGATCGGCGGCACCTGTTCCGTGGCATACACGACCCGGCCACGGTGCGCGAGGCGGTGAAACTGGAGCTGGCGACGTTTCGTGAAAACGGACGCGGCGCCGTGCGCGTGACCGTGAGCAACGTGGGCGCGGGCCACCATTTCCCCACCTACATGGTGCCCAAGGTGTACGTGCGCCTGAACCTGCACGGGCCAAACGGCGAGATCCGCCTGTTGGGCGAGGAAGTGATCGGCTGGGGTGCCGACGTGGGTATCACCCGCGAATGGTTCGACACACGCATCCCCGCCGGCGGCCGCTTCGAATTCGAGCGCAGCTTTCCCTTGCCCGAGGCGAGCGGCTGGCGGGTTTCCGCACGCCTCGACGTGGCGCCGCGCGAGCACTACGAACGCGTGTTCGCCCACAGCCTGCAACAGGCCGGCCGCATGGATGCGGAGACCGTGGCCGACCTGCGCCGCGCCCTTGATGAGGCCCGGCGGACGCGCTTCGAGGCCATGAGCGTCAGCCGTTCGCTGGATGCGTTACTGGCTGCGCACAACCAGGCGGCCGCGGCGAGGTGCGCCCATGAGGATTGTTGAAGGAACAGTGTTGATGGTGCTGCTGCTTTCGACACCGCTGGCCTTCGCTCAGGCCGACAGGCCGGCCAACGAGCCCCGTCTCAAGTTCCGCAGCGGGCCGCTGTGCATGTGCAATGACGGGCTCGACGAACGCGCGATCCGCGAAGCGGAACAACGCAGCAAACAAAACGAATGGGAGCGGGCCACGCCCGCTCCGAAATCGTCGCAACGAGAAACCACCAGAGGAGAATGATATGGGAGCCTTCACGTACTTGGGGCGTACTTTGCGCAATACGAGTCTCGCAGTGCTGACGCTGGCGATCGTGGGCGTCGGCGTCGCGGTGGTCGAATCCCTGCCCACGTCCACGGCTCACGAGGCGGCCATCGATAGCCGCGGCGATGGTTGGGGTGCCGAAAGCCTCGCCGAGGTTCACGAAGGCATCAGCGGTTTTTCTCTGATAGGCGTGGCGAATGCCTGTGGCCTGGGTGCGTCGAGCTGCTTCAAATGCCACAACGGCAGCCGCGCGGACGCACCCAAGGAAGATCCGGCCACTGCGCCCTGGCACGCCGAACATCGCACGGTCAACAACTCCTGCGCCGGTTGCCATAACGGAAACCCGCGCATCATCCGCAAGGAAATGGCGCATAACAAGCTAATTGCCAATCCGCGCGAGCACATCGAACAAAGCTGCGCCAGCTGTCATTCGGCTGATGCCGAGACCAAGTTGACCCGCTACCTGAGCGTCATGGGGGGAGGTAAGTAGTATGGATGCCATTACAAACAAGACACGCCGCCTGCTTGCAGGCGTGCTCATCGTGGGGCTGCCCGGCGTTGGCGCGGCAGGGCCTTCGATTCAATTCGGTGAAGAAGGGTATATCTCCCTGAACTACGCCGTACAGATGTGGTTGCAACAACAGGACTTCACCTCTGCAAACGATTCGGGCGATCAGACCGACTTCTTCTTGCGCCGCAACCGTCTCACGTTCACCGGGCAGTACAACGACTACCTGGGCTTCTATGCGCAACTGGAGGCTGGCAGCGACAGCAAGGATGGCAACGACGACCGTGAGGTGTTCTATCGTGATGCCTACGTCACGCTCGACTATTCGGACACCCTGCGCGTCATTGCCGGACGGTTCAAGAACACCTTTTCGCGCGAAAACCTCGAGGCCTGCCTGGAGCCCCTTACTCTGGATCGCAGTGACATTTCCTTCACGCCCTTTGCCGGGAGCCGCGATACCGGTGTGGCATTGTGGGGCAATCTTGCCGATGGCGCCCTTCAGTATCGACTCATGGCTGCGGACGGCCGTGAAGGTGACGAGGTGGCCAAGGACTCTCCGCGCCTGACCGCCCGTTTACACTGGAGCCCCCTGGATCCGGAGTACGACTACGGCTACCGGGGCACCTACCTGGGGACTCAGACGGTGTTTACCATCGGTGTCGCGTACGATACCCAGGCCGATGTCGCCTACGCCGATGCCGCCATGCAGCAGGACGCACAAGACTACGAGGCGACCACCGCTGACATGTTCTTCGAATACCCCACCTCCGCCGGTACCTTCACCGCGTCCGCGGCCATCTTCGATTACAGCGTCGGCGATGCGATCAACGGCAATCCGGACGGTGCGTTGCCACAGAACACCGAGCTCGATGGGTATTACGCGAAAGTGGGTTACCTGCTGCCCAACAAGGTGGGGGCGGGCCGCCTGCAGTTTTTTGCCCGCTATGACGAGGCTGAGTACAATCTGAACAGCGGGCTGCTCGACAATACCCGAACGGGCGCTGGATTCAACTACTACCTGGATGGCCAGAAGCTGAAGTTCACGGGAGAGTACATGACCGTGGATTTCGACAGGGACCATCCAACCAACGTATCCTTGCGCGACTACGACCAGTTTACGCTTGGCTTTCAAATGATTTTCTAATCACATGGCCGGGGCTCCCGCAACAGCCCCGGCCCGCTTGCACTCGGGGGGGGACGCAGGCGCATGCTGGCTGACGCAACGAATCCGTTCCGGCGTGAACGGCGCTTTTTAGCCGTTATCGCCGTCGGCCTCCTGTGTATCGTGTTGTTTGTCGTCAGGGACGATGGCTTTCTCTTCCTCGCGGCACTTTTCACCTCGTCTTTGATGGCCCTGCTCTTGGCAGGGCTATTTTTTTATCGCCAGCGGTCGGCCTTGCACCGTCTGCGCGAGAGCATTCAGCGTGCGCAGGAAGGGTTGCTCGAACCGGTGATGCTGCTGCCTACCAGCGATCCGCAGTTGCGCCAGGTGACTGTGGAATACAACCGGATGATCGTCATTCTCCACAAGATGTTTTCCACGGTGGAGGAGTGCCAGGCCCGGGTACTTGGCGAGCGCAACAAGATCGACGCCATTCTTCAGAGCCTGCCCGGCGCACTATTGCATATTGCAGATGACCTGCAGATCTCGGGCGTCAACAAGACAGCAGAAGAGTTGTTTGGCCTTCCCCAGGGCCAGCTGCTGGGCAAGAACCTGTTCCACCTGCTCACCTTGAATGAGACCGACCGTGAAGTCCTACGTGATGCGTTTCTTTACAAGCACCCGCTCCGCAATCAGGAAATAACGGTGCCCCTGAAAGGCGCTGCGCATTGGTTGAGCATGAATCTGGCCTTCTTGAACGAGCGCGAGACGGACATGGGCGCAGTCATTACTGTCCAGGACATTACCGAATACCGCCAATTGCAGGACAGCGTGGCCATACGCGAGAAACTGGTGGCCATGGGGCAGCTTGCCGCCGGCGTCGCCCACGAACTCAATACGCCGTTGGGCAACATCCTGGGTTATTCGCAGCTCCTCCGCGAAGCCGCCGGCACCGATGAAAAGCTTATTCGCTATGCCAGTGTTGTCGGCGACGAGACAAAGCGTTGTTCACGCATCGTCCACGATTTGCTCAATTACGCTCGCCGCGATCCGTGCAGCGGGGAAACGTGCGATATCACCCAGTTCATCCGGGAACTCATCGACACGTTCATCACGTGCCGGCTCAAGCGTTACAGCATCCGCGTGGAACTCGATTTGCCGCCCGGCGAATTGCTGCTTGAAGGCGGCTGCGGCCAGTTGGATATCGTGCTGACCAATCTGATTCTCAACGCGATTCAGGCACTGGCCGGCGTCGACGAACCGCGCATCCGCTTGGCTGCCCGTGACGATGGCAACGGCTTCGTCACCGTCGTAGTGGAAGACAACGGCCCGGGCATCGCTGCGGAACTTCGCAGCCGCATCTTCGATCCGTTCTTTACCACCAAGGAAGTCGGCGAGGGCAGCGGGTTGGGACTTTCCATTTGCCAGGCCATGATGGTGCGCCACGGCGGTTATGTGCGTTATGACTCGGATTTCAGCGGCGGCGCGCGCTTCGTCCTGCGCCTGCCGGGCGTGAATCCAGGGAGAGTGGTGCATGAATGCAGTGATGCCTGCGACGCGCGCGCGTGAAGACCACGCCCGCCCGGTCGTCCTGATCACGGAAGACGATGAGAACATGCGCGGCCTCATCGCCAGTGTGCTTGAACCGCTGGGCGATCGGGCCGACGTGGTGTGCGCGCGGGATGGCGAAGAGGCGCTTGGCGTCCTGGAGCGGTGTGCGGTCGGTGTGGTCGTCACCGATCTGCGCATGCCCGGCCGGGGCGGCCTCGATGTGTTGAATGCCGCAAAGGCGCGCGAGCCGCTGATTCAAGTCGTGCTGATCACCGGCTATGCCACCGTGGACTCCGCTATCGAGGCGTTCAAGAACGGGGTGTTCGACTACCTGCGCAAACCGTTTGAAAATGTGGAATTACGCTGCACGGTAGAGCGCGCACTTGAGCACCACCTGCTTGGACGCGAGAACCGCCGCCTGCGCGCACGCAGCCGTATCTACGAGGAAGGCGGGCTCATCGGCCAGTCGCAGGCCATGGCTCGTGTGGAGGCGATTATCGCCGCCGCCGCCGACTATGACTGCAGCGTACTCATTAGCGGCGAGAGCGGCAGCGGAAAAGAAGTGGTGGCACGCCAGATTCACGCCAACAGCCCGCGGCGTGATCGCCCATTCGTGGCTATCAACTGCGCCGCCATCCCGGAACACCTCATTGAGAGCGAGCTGTTCGGCTATCGCAAGGGCGCCTTCACGGGCGCGGACCGCAATAAACCGGGGCTGTTTGACGTCGCCAACGGCGGTACGCTGTTTCTCGACGAGATCAACAATGCGACCCTCTCACTACAAGCCAAGCTGTTGCGCGTCCTCGAGGACGGCGGATTTTATCCCATGGGGGAAACGGAGCCGCATTATGTGGATGTGCGGGTTCTGGCAGCGAGTAACCGGTCCATGACCGATATGATCGGGAGCGGCCACTTTCGGGAAGACCTTTACTACCGCCTCATGGTGATGGAAGTGGCCTTGCCCCCTTTGCGGGAGCGCCGCGAGGACATCCCGCTGTTGGCCTACTTTTTCGTCAACAAGTTCGCCGGACAATATCGGAAACAGGTGGGTGGACTGACCACCGAGGTGCTGGCCATGATGATGCGTTACGACTGGCCCGGGAACGTGCGCGAGCTGGAGCACATGGTTCAGCGCATGGTCATCCTCTGCGAAACGGGGCAAATTGGTGTGGAATTGTTACCGCCACGCATCAATGGCCCGAAAGGCGAAGTCCGGGTTGGCGCACATGTGCCGCTCCAGAGCCTCGAAGAACTGGAGACCTGGTTCATCCGGAAGATCCTCGGCGAGACCCAGGGGGATCGCAGCCTGGCTGCGGAAATCCTCGGCATCGACAAGTCCACCCTCTGGCGCAAGATCAAGCGCTACAACCTCGACGCGTGAGCCCGACGTTGCGTTTAGAACCGGAGCATCCCCCATTCCCCCAGAGCCTGCCGCCATGTGAGGCTGACGTTCCGCACGCCCCAGCGGCGAGACCTGGTCTCGGCAGCTAGTCGCGAAGCTGACCCGGGCGGTTTTCGACGGGGTTCACCGAAAGCACGGTAACCCGCTCGCCTTCGGTGCGCCAGCGCACGTTCAGGTCCAAAAGGTGCATGCCATAGACACCTTCGGCATCGCCGCGGTAACCAGGCCGCGGGTCCTGGGCGATGACGGCGGTGATGAAGCGAGCGAGGCCGGGATGGCGCGTTTCGAGGGCGGCGCAGGCCGCGGCGGCGGCGTCGGAGAAGTGGATGGCCGCGAGCGGCTCGGGCGGGTTGTGGGCGTAGGCCCCGCGTGCCTCCGGGATGGCGTCCACGTAAGGCAGATAGGGTTTGATGTCGAGCACGGGCGTGCCGTCGAGCAGGTCGACGCCGCGCAGGTGCAGCACCAGCTTGCCCTGTTCGCGGCCGTAGCCTTCCAGGGCCACCACGGACAGGCCAACGGGGTTGGGCCGGAACATGGAGCGTGTGGCGAACACTCCGACGCGGGTGTTGCCGCCGAGCCGCGGCGGTCGCACCGTGGGCTTCCAGGCGCCGGGCGGGATGGCGTGAAACGCGAAGATTAACCACAGGTGCGAGAACGCCTCGAGTCCGCGCAGGGCCTCTTCGCGATCATAAGGCGGGAACAGTTCCAGGGTCGCGCGCGCCTCGGGTACCAGGCCGGGTTGGCGCGGGATGCCGAATTTTTCTTTGTAGGGCGAGTGAACGACGCCGATGGCGGAAAGGTTGTAGCTTGAAGAATTCTTCATGGCTGGGCTTGACCGGCCTGTGGAACGCAGTATGGTTCCGCTAACGGTGCCGAGGTTCAAGCATGGATATCCAGAAAGTCATCCAGACGCTCATCGCGTCCGAATATTACCCGCGTGGCAAGAAGCGTTCAGAGGCCGATTACCGGCCGGTGGTGACCCTCTCCCGCGACGTCGGTTCGGGCGGCAGCGAGATCGCCTCACGCCTCGCCAAGCGTCTCGGCGTGCCGCTCTATGACAAGGAGATCCTCGACGCCATCGCCGAGCGTGCGAAGGTGGATCGCGAACTCATGGCGCGCCTGGACGAGAAGACCAAGGACATCCGCGATTCCTGGCTGTTTGGCCTGCTATCGGGGCAGAGCTCGTTTCTTTCTTCCTATCGCCATCACCTGTTTGATGTGCTGCTGTGCATCGCCCAGCAAGGCGGCGTGATCGTGGGGCGTGGCGCCCACATCGTGCTGGCCAATCGCGAGGCCTTCCGCCTACGCGTGGTGGGCAGTGAAGATCGTTGCGCCGATCGCGTGGCGGCGCGGAACGGCCTGGACCGCGAGGCCGCGCTGGAGCGCGTGCGCCACATCAACAGGGAGCGCGACGAATCCACCTTCAGGTTGGTGCATCATCACCTCAACGAGGCGCACACCTTCGACCTGGTGCTCAATACCGACAAGCTCGACGACTGGGACGTGGTCTGCGAATTCACCTTGAACGCCATGCGCGCCATGGGTTTTAACCTGAACGTGAAGGAAATCCATGGCTGAGGTGCCACTGTCTGACAAGACGCTCAGGCTGGAGATCGTCAGCGCCCAGGCCCAGGTATATTCAGGCCAGGCACACATGGTATCCGTGCAGGCGGTGAGCGGCGAACTCGGTATCCTGCCGCGCCACGCGCCGCTCATGACATTCCTGGTGCCCGGTGAAGTACGTATCCGCACTGCCTCGGGTGACGAGGAATTCATCTACGTGGACGGCGGTTTCCTGGAGGTGCAGCCCGACGTGGTGACCATTCTCGCCGACACCGCCGTGCGTGGTGGCGACATCGACGAGGAGGCGGCGCTCAAGGCGCGCCGCGCGGCCGAGGAAGCCATGCGCACCGCCACGCTTTACAGCGATCGCGACCTGGCCCAGGCGGAACTGCTCAAGGCCCTCGCCCAGCTGCGTACCCTCGAACACACCCGCCGCCGCGGGCGCTGACATCGCTGCAATCGAATATCAGCCACGGGCGGAGTCGATGTGCTCCGCCTGCGCTCAGTCGCATACTCCCTGCGTTGCTCTCGACCGCCTGCTCCCGGCGCGGTCTACTCCTCCATCCATGGAGTCGTACCTCGCGCATCCATGCGCTCGCCTCCCGGAGGGCTGTCTCTTGGTCACATCATTCGTGGAGGGACAGAGGCTTGGCAATTAGCGCATTAACCGCCGGCTGCAAAAAGATTCGTTCCTTCTCCCTCCGGGAGAAGGACAGGATGAGGGGATCAATAATCCAACAGCCGCATCTGAATTGATCCCCTCTCCCCCGCCCTCTCCCGGAGGGCTGTCTCTTAGTCACATTTTTTTGAGAGGGAACAGGAACTTCGGTGAAAACGGATGATCGGATCGCGCATTTGGGAGAGGAAGATGCGCGATGCCAAGGGTGACAAATGCTGAGAACTGGGCC
>Ga0265293_10002042_pt1 | contig 42019 bp, 46 predicted proteins | sample Munlanlewell138R_FD_192505 | JGI IMG/M metagenome (GOLD analysis project Ga0265293, IMG submission 192505) | Leachate microbial communities from a municipal landfill in Southern Ontario, Canada - Leachate well 138R | ecosystem: Engineered > Solid waste > Landfill > Unclassified | place: Canada...
TAAGCCTGTGGAGTCATAAATAAGACCTTGCTACCTTAGGAGGCACAAGACTATGAATCAGGAATCTCCCACTTCTATAAGTGGCGAGAGTGTTCAAAATTGTTACCTTAATTATACGCTTTATTTAAGTAAAATAAAAGAGAGAAAGCAAAGTTTAGATTTTACCTTCTCTCAAATCTTTAAAGAATTCTTTTAACAAGGATGCACACTCCTTCTCTAATACACCATAAGTTACTTCAACTCTGTGATTAAACTTTGGACTGTCCACAATGTTGTCTATTGATCCACAACAACCAAACCTTTTATCCATAGCCCCGATTACTAATCTTGGTATTCTTGAATTAACTATTGCACCAGCACACATGGCACAGGGTTCCAGTGTAACATATAGTGTGCAATCAATTAGTCTCCATCCACCAAGTTTCCTACTAGCCTCTTTTATAGCCATTATTTCTGCATGTGCTGTGGGATCTTTAAGGGTCTCTCTTTGATTATATCCTCTTCCTATAATTTCCCCTTTATAAACCACAACAGCACCTACTGGAACTTCGTAAGTGCTTGTTTTTGCTATTCGTATAGCTTCTTTCATATATATTTTATCCATCTTAATCACCTATTGGTGCACCCGAGAGGAATTGAACCCCTGCACATGCCTTAGGAGGGCACCGCTCTATCCGACTGAGCTACGGGTGCAAGTCACAAAACTATTTTACAATTATTTTCGTCCCTTGTCAATTTTTAAGGAGTTAAATATTTAACCGAGCTGTTATAAAACAGCTCGGTTAAAACTAAGCTATTGCTTTCTTTTTAATTCTCAACTTCTGTAAGAAGTAAGTTCCACCTAGTACAACTAGACCAAATGCATCTGTTGCCAAACCTGGATATAATAACAGTCCTGCTGCTACACCCAATGCAACTCTCTCAATTATAGTAGTTTTTGTTATTAAGTAATTCTCCACTGAACTGGCTAGACATATTATCCCTATCATGGCCGAAACCATTACAGGTAGTGCCTTTATAAATGGCATAAATACAACAGTTGTTCCAACTATCTCCTCAACCATTATTAATTCAGGATTAAGTACAAATATATATGGAACTATAAAGGCGGCCAAGGCTATTTTTACTGCCTGAAATCCTGTCTTCATAGAATTTGCTCCTGCTATACCTGCTCCTGCGTAAGCTGCCAATGCCACTGGAGGTGTTATGTCCGCTACAACTCCAAAGTAAAGTATAAATAAATGAGCTGCCATTAGATTAACATCTAATCTGATCAATGCTGGAACTGCCATAGTTGCTAAAACTATATATTTAGCAGTGGTAGGTAATCCCATACCAAGAATGATTGATGCTATCATTGTAAAGAATAATGTTAGTAAAAGGTTACCTTGAGCAACTGTTACTATTATCTCTGCAATTCTTAATCCTAACCCAGTAAGAGTTACAACTCCTACTATCATACCTGCACAAGCACATGCACAAGCTACTCCAACGGATCCTTTAGCACCAGATTCCATTGCTCCTAGGAAATCTTTAAAGGTAAATGATTTATCTCTTCTTATTAATGTAGCTACTATTGCAACGACTAAACTTATAACTATAGCTTTAAATGCTGCTAAAGTTGGTGTATCTCCTCCAACTAGAAAGTATACAATACTTACAAGAGGTATTAGTAAGAATCCTCTAGATATCATAAGTTTACTTACTTTAGGCAATTGTTCTCTTGGTAGTCCTTTAAGTCCTAGTTTTGAGGCTTCAAGATGAACCATTGTTCCAACTGCAAAGTAGTATAATATAGCAGGTATTGCAGCTGCTATAACTATCTGTAGATAAGAAATCCCTGTGAATTCAGCCATAATAAAGGCCGCCGCACCCATTACTGGAGGCATAATCTGTCCACCAGTTGAAGCTGCTGCTTCAACCGCTCCTGCAAAATATGGTTTATAGCCTGTCTTTTTCATTAATGGAATTGTAAAAGCTCCTGTGGTTACAGTATTTGCAACTGAACTACCAGATATTGAACCCATGAATCCACTGGCAACAACTGCTGTCATTGCAGGACCACTCTTTAAGTGTCCAGTTAATCCAAATGCTAAGTCAATAAAAAATTTACCAACTCCAGTTTTATCAAGAAAAGCACCAAATAGTATGAATAGGAAAACAAAGGTTGCAGATACACCAGTAGGTATACCCATAATACCTTCCAATCCCATGTACATATGAGATACTATCCTAGTTAATGAGAATCCTCTATGTGCTAAAATTCCAGGCATATATGGTCCAAAATATGCATAGCCTAGAAATATCATGGCAACAATTGGTAATTCTGGTCCAACTACTCTTCTAGTTACTTCAAGGGTTAATAGTATAGCTGTTACACCGAATATTAAATCCAGCGTTGTTGCGTTTCCTCCCTTTAATGCCATCTGCTCTGGAAACAGGAATATGTAGCCAAATACCGTTAAAGCTGCCAACATCAGTATATAGTCTAGTATTGAATTCTTTTCTCTACTTGATTTTTTATTAGCTGGATACAAGAATAAACCTATAATAAATGCAAATATTAGATGTAGTGATCTTTGTTTATATGATAAAAGAGTTCCAAAACCTGCTGTAAAAAGGTGGAAGGAGGACATAGCTATGGCAAGAACTGTTACAACCATTGCCATTTTACCTTTAATTTTTCTCAACCTAGAAGTTTCCTTGTCAAACTCTTCCATTAGAGAATCAATATCCAAAGCTTCTTTTTCCAATAAAGATTTTTCATCTGTCATTTTAAACCCTCCCTTACTAAATAAGATATTATACTTATATTTTCTGCTTGAAATTTTACCCCTTCTGTTGGTTTACTGAATTCAAGAAAAGGATAAATCTTTTTATTTATAATTAATTCATGATTTGCTCGTACTGCTCCAGTACGATAAATCAAATTTGTCATTTTAAGGTCAATATTAAATAATCTAAATCCATCATCCACAACTTCAAAATCATAAGGCGATGTGGCTGGTAGACCAGCTCCAAATGACTGAAAAATAGTTTCTTCCAAAATAATTTCCCCAGACTCCATGGAATAAGTCTCCCACACTGGAGTTCTTTCAACAGAATGTATGTATTTTATTGAAAATCTATTATCACTTCCAATTCTCCATGCTTTTAAATATTCTCCAGTTATCATATCAGAAGCTAATAGTACTTTAATAGGAATAACTGAAATAACTAGTATAATTGCAATTAATAAAATTAGAAACTTAAATAATAAGCTAAAGGTACTGATACCATCAGTACCTTTAGCAGTTTCAACACTCTTTCTATTACTTAATGCCTTTTTCATCATAGTACTTTTGAGCGCCTGCATGTAAATCAATTGGCATACCAGCTAGTGCAGTTTCAAGCTTAATGTCGTTTCCTCTTGCGTGAGTATCAATTATAACTTGTCTTTGTTCAAATATACTCTTAGTCATATTATAAACTAGATCTTCACTTAGGTCTTCTGGTACTATTAACATGGCCATAACTGCTGCTGATGTTACATCTGCAGACATTCCCTTGTAAGTATCCCCAGGGATTGAAACTTCTGTATAGAATGGATATTTTGCTGATAATGAAGCTATCTTACCTGCATCCATTGCTACTACAACGATATCAGCTGTTTGAGTTACTTCAGTAACTGCTGATGTTGGAAGTGCACCTGTTACAAATGCTGCATCAACTTGCTTATTCTTTAATTGATCTGCTGCTTCATTAAATGATAGGTAATCAGCTTTTCCAAGATCTGAGTAGCTCATTCCATACTCTTCTAAAATTTGTCTAGCATTTACTTCAGTACCTGATCCAGGAGCCCCAACTGCTACTTTCTTACCTTTTAGGTCTTCAATAGTAGTTATTCCTGATTCAGCTGTAGCAATAACTTGAATTACTTCTGGATATAGCATAGCCATACCTCTAATGTTTTTAACTTCTGCCTGACCGTCAAATGTTTCAGTTCCAGTCCATGCATAATATGTTACGTCGTTTTGTACAAAAGCTAATTCAGCTTCGCCTTGAGCTACTAGGTTCACGTTTTCCGCTGACGCACCAGTAGATTGAGCATTAGCATTTACTCCTGGGATATTCTCATTAAATATCTTCGCCATAGCTCCACCTAGTGGATAATAAGTACCACCAGTACCACCTGTTGCTATTGATAAAAATACGCTCTCAGCAGGTGTTTCTCCTGGTTCTTCAGTTTTTGGCGTACAACCAGCCAACATAGTAATTGTTAATACTAGTACTAATAACATTGCGAAAATTTTCTTATTCATACTCATCCCCCTTTTATTTTTTGCCTAAACATGTTGTCTGATTGAGAAAATTAAGACAACTTGTATTTATATTATAACTCATATTACTGCGATATTCCACTAAAAAATAAACGGATAATTCGAAAATTTGAAAATAATAACATTTTAAGAGGCAATAGTCAAAAAACTCGAAGCTGAATTCTTCGAGTTTTTTGTGAACTTTATAACTTCTCTATTTTTTCCATTCCACCCATATACTTTCTTAAAACTTCTGGAATAACAACAGAACCATCTTCTTCTTGATAGTTTTCCAGTATAGCGGCAAAAGTACGTCCTACCGCCAATCCTGATCCATTTAATGTATGAAGGTATTCTACTTTCCCATTTTCATTTCTGAATCTTAGATTTGCTCTTCTTGCCTGATAATCCTCAAAATTAGAACAACTTGATATTTCAACATATCTACCATAGCTTGGCATCCAAACCTCAACATCATAAGTTTTAGCAGAAGAGAATCCCAAATCTCCTGTGCTCAACATTACTACTCTGTAAGGAATCTTTAGTTGTCTAAGAATTTCTTCAGCATTATCGGTTAAGGTTTCAAGTTCTTCATATGATTTATCTGGATGAGCAAATTTAACCATTTCAACTTTATCAAATTGATGATTTCTAATTAATCCTCTTGTGTCTCTTCCCGCAGATCCTGCTTCTTGTCTAAAGCAAGGTGTGTATGCAGTAAAATAAATAGGTAGTTCTTCTTCCTTAAGAATTTCATCTCTTAATAAATTAGTAAGTGGAACCTCTGCTGTTGGAACTAGGAAGAAATCCTTGCTGGGTAGATAAAACATATCTTCCTCAAATTTTGGCAATTGTCCAGTTCCAAACATACTATCTCTATTTACCATATAAGGAGTTGCCATTTCCATGTATCCATGTTTTTCAGTGTGCACATCAAGCATAAAATTAATAATAGCTCTTTCTAATCTTGCTCCTTTTCCTCTGAATACACTAAATCTAGCACCCGCTATTTTCGTAGCTCTTTCAAAATCTAATACTCCCAACTCAGTTCCAAGATCCCAGTGAGCCTTGGGTTCAAAATTAAACTCTTTTGGTTCGCCATTCTTTTTAATTTCGATGTTGTCTTCATCACTTTTACCTTCAACTACACTCTCGTGTGGTGTATTTGGTATTTGAAGTAAGAAGTTCTTCAATTGTTCATCAATTTCTTTTACCTTTGAATCTAACTCTTTTACCTTTTCAGAAAGAGACTTCATTTCCTCAAAAATACCAGAGACATCTTTCCCTTCTTTCTTAAGCATTGGAATTTCTTTAGAAACCCTATTCTGCTCAGCCTTCATATCTTCAACTTGAACTAATGTTTTTCTCCTCTCTTCATCAAGTTCTAAAACTTGATCAATAGGAAAATTACCATGTCTTTTCTCCAATGCCTTTAAAACCTCATCTGGATTCATTCTAATTCTTTTAATATCTAGCATAAATTTCCCTCCTTATAAAAATAAAAAACTCTCAATCCCAAATATTAGGGACGAGAGTTAACCCGCGTTGCCACCCTAGTTAGCTGTATTAACAGCTCACTCGAACAATTTAGCTCCAGGTTGGATTCAATAGTTTTGTATATCAGTTTCCACCTAACACTGACTCTCTAAAAAACAAAATTCTATTTACTAATACCCTTCAACACTATATTTAATTAAAATTTATTATAACATACCACATGTTATTGTCAATACTATTTAACCGTGTATGACTCAATACTTATACTTTCTATATCTATTAAGTTTTGTAACATAAGTTTATCTGATATTAGATTGTAAATATTAGTATCTCCAGATGTATAAACCTTAAGTGAGCCTTTATTGTCATTACTCAATTCATTAATGTTATGTAACTCCATCCTTATGGCTTTTGCCTGTTGAAAACCTGGATTAATATAATTTAAGGTTGGATCTATTTCCATAAATACATCTTCAACTATAGGGTAATGAGTACATGCAAGCACCACATTATAGATATTGCCTTTACTATTAATGCTATCAATGTGCCCCCTTATTGTTTTGTAGATTTCAGGAGAATAGAATTGCCCATTATCTACTAGCGCTGCTAAATTTGGACTACTCTCTGCGTAAATTTCATATTTACTATTTCTATCTAGTAATAGTTTTTCATAAGCTTTAGTCTTAATGGTAAACTCAGTTCCCATAATTAATACCCTATTTATCCCCATCTTCTCAATATGATCAACGGTTGGTGTTATTATGTCTATTATTGGAAATTTAAACTTGCCCTTAAATCTATTTACCATAGTTGAAATTGTATTACAAGCTATGGCAACTAATTTTACATCCTTGCTTTCAAAGAAGCTTAGCATTGCCATAGTGAGTTCATATATTTCATCCTCAGACCTATTGCCATAAGGTACATTCTTGTTATCTCCAAAATATATAATCTCTTCATTAGGCAAAACTTTTTCCATAAACTTAACCACAGTTAACCCGCCTATGCCTGAATCTAAAACCCCTATTGGTCTTCCCATACTATTCCCCCTATAATGTCATGTCTCCTCTTTTGATATAACCCTTTCTTCTCATCCACTGCGAAACTGATAATGAAATAACTCCTGGAAATACAAAATGCATCATGATTATTAATAAGATTACATAAACACTGGTACCCATTGTATCTATCATTGCAAACTGACCAACTAAACCACTTGTTCCCATTCCAGCACCTAGGGCATTACTTTCCATTTGTAAGACAAAGGTAGATATAGGCCCAAGTATTGCAGAGGCAACTATTGCAGGAATCCAAATCAGGGGGTTTCTTACAATATTCTTGATTTGTAACATAGAAGTACCTAATCCTTGAGCTATTAAACCACCCATTTTATTTTCCGGATATGACGCTACAGCAAATCCTATCATATTAGCTGCACAACCCACGGTTGCAGCTCCTGCAGCAAGGCCAGTCAGATTAAGAGAAATTGCTAATGCAGCTGAACTAATAGGAAGGGTCAAAACTATGCCCATCACTACAGAAACAATTATTCCCATGGGTATAGGATGTAATTCTGTAGCTGTATTAATAAGACTTCCAACAGCAGTCATAAAAGCAGCTATATATGGACTTATATAGTTACCCACAAATCCACCAACCAATATGGTAATAAATGGAACTAAAATGATATCAAACTTAGTTTTTCCACTTACAAGTTTTGATACTTCTGCACCTGCTAATGCTGCAACAAAAGCTCCTACCGGTTCACCTACTTGAATAATTGAAACACCATCTCTGAATACAACACTTCCAGCCCCTATTGCACCAGAAACCGCAGCAGCAAAAATACCCAATGGCGATGCTCCAACACTATACGCAACTCCAACGCCTATGGCAGGTCCCATCATTCTTTGTGCAACATTACCAAATGTTACTAATGTAGGTATGTCGGCATAGGTTCCAATTTGACGAATTATCAAACCTATCAGTAGGGATGAAAATAGACCTAGTGCCATACCGTTTAATACTTTTACAACATAATCTTGAATACCTGTTGCTCTTTTTGACATTTGCTGACCCCTTTCAAAATTATTATTCCCATCTTAAGTCTTTTCCATAGAATTTAAGTGGGATAAATTTGTCAAGAATTCTTGAGAATACTCTATCTGTATATATTTCAGATATCTCATTGGGAGTTAAATTAGTAGAAATAATTGTCTTTTTGCCTGATAATAATCTTGTGTTTACAATATTAAATATTTCAGCGTTGGTAAAGGTATTGGAAACTTCCGTTCCTAAATCATCAATTACCAAAAGATCACAGTCAAATAATAGACTATAATCATATTCAGTAATATCACTTATATCTTTTCTAAATCTTCTTTTTTCCAATATATCGAGAATAGTAAAAGCTGTTTGATAAATTACAATTTTGTTTTTATCTAAGAGAGCTTTGGCCAAACAATTACATAAAAATGTCTTACCTAAACCTGTAGTTCCATAAAACAATAGGTTTTCACCATTTTTCTCATCAAAATTAGCAATGAAACCTTCAGCATATCCAACAATATCTAGCATATTTTCCCTTGGAGTTAGTTTTTCTCCTTCAAACTTATCATCGCTAAATACTTCTATGTTAAATGTTTTAAAGTTTTCCTTATCCAGTACACTGTCCAAATTAGACATTTTATAGGCTCTGTTAATAAGCATCTGTTTCATGCATGAGCATCTTTGACCATCATCAAGATATCCAGTATCCTTGCAAGATAAACAATCATAGGTTATATCTAAATAATCAGCAGAGATATTGCCTTCTGTAAGTACAAATGCTTTTTCCATTTTTAAAGCCTCTATTGTCTCTTTAGCCTTTAGAGTAATTTCCTTCCCCTTATCAGGACTAAAAAGAACTTCTTTAGCCATTTTAATTCCAACTTTCTTAATTTCATCATCAATCTCTTCAACTTTTGGAAGCTTCTTGTACACTTCCTTCTGACGTCTTAAAAGATCTCTAAGGTTTTTATCTCTTTTGGTCTCGTAAACTCTTTGAATATCAGAAATTATATCCTTATTCATCAGTATCACCATTTACCTTCCTCTTGTGAGCTTCTCGTTTCTTCCTAGCAATATCTTCTAATTGATCTGGTGTGTATTTAGACGTTCTCTGCTCAAAATTATGGAATCTAGTTTTGTAGCCAACATTCTTTTTCTTACCATAGTAAGCATTTTTCTCTGGCTTTTTATCTTCAATTTTATCAAGTTTTTCAATGTCATCGACTTCTTTTATTCCCTTTTTATACCAATTATTTATAACTCCATCAATATATTTTATCGTTGGATATTGGACATTACTGGCTGCTTCACAAGCTTTTAGCACCAACTCCATACTATAATCGTATTGATCAAACCATTTGTTGATTAAGGCCATATCACCGTCTGTAACACCTTTATGAGTAAGTCCAATGCTCTTCATTACTCTCTGATACCTATAATACTTCTCATCTGAATGTTTAAATGTCTCCATAACAGCTTCAAGATTTGTCAAGCCCTGATCATACCAGTTCTTAATAATTCCCTCAACATATTTTACGCTTCTTTTCCCTTTTACTTCAACTGAATAATTAAAAGCTCTTTCTATTACATCAGGATTCATATTGTAATCTTCTATCCAAGTTATAATAGTTTCTTTTTCTACATTTGTTGTTTGTCTTCTCATTATATAATCCACTGCATTAAACATTTCATTTATCTCTTTTACTTTATTTGCTTCTATTAAATTTGGTCTAGATTTCTTTTTTTCATTTTTCTCCAAAGGAACCATAATATTATTTCTGATGTAAAGTTGTTTTAAATTTAAAAATGTAACCTTATAATCAACTAAGTCGTCGCCATTCTTCTTTATTATTCCCTTTCTTTCCCAAAAATCCCAAGCTCTCAAAACATCTTCCAGTGGTACATCAAGATTGTTAGCTATGGTCTTATTGGTTACATCAATTTTCAAGTCCTTGTCGTGGGCATATTTATAGCCCAATAAATAGACCTTTACATAGGTTCCATTAGCCATGGGCATATAATCATTTAAGAAAATATTCTCGATGGGAGTATTCCCAAGATCCATATCAGTTGTTTCAAAATCAAAACTCATCTACTCCCCATCTCCTCTCCAAAGTCTTAAAAACCCTTCCTTATCTAATTTCATTTTGTAGATATAATTATATATCTTTTCTCCATCAATTACAAAATAAGATTTAGCATCGACGAAATCTTTGTGGTTCTTATCAATATTCTGTATAGGGAAATAGTCTAGATAGTATCCAATTTTTTTAAAGCCAATTCTTTCGTATACCTTAATTGCTCTTTCATTAAATTCTGCAACTTCTAGATACAAAACCTTCATTCTTAGTCTATTAAAATAATACTCTAAAAAAGCTAATAAACTTTCTGTACCATAACCCTTATCCATGAGATTAGGATCAAAAACAATCCCTAAAAATGATGATTTCCTCATAAAACTTCTTTTTTTAATCCCTAAGTAACCAACTAATTTACCACTTTTATCTTTAACAGAGTAATACTTATTCTTAATAGTGTAAGTCTTAAACCTAAACCATTTCTTTACTTCCTCATCGTTTTCGAAAGGAAAATTATAGTCCTCAAAAAGAGCATTGCTATGTAATCCCCAAGCTCTCATTTCATAGGCATCTTCAATTTTTAAGGGTGATATAATAAGTCTTTTGCTTTCTATAATCATAACTCTCATCCTTTAATAATTGTCTACAAAGGTAATTTTACACTATTTATAAGGCTTTTCAAAGGTGCAAATTAATTAAAAGATACTTATCAGTACAATTAAAAAAAATTAAGGAATTATCCTTAATTTTCTTCAGTATCTAAGTACTTTTCCTTATTTAAGAACTTAGTAAACTCGTGTTTAAATACTAGTTCTATTGAACCTGTTGGTCCATTTCTATGCTTGGCAATTATGACCTCACCTATGTTCTTTTTCTCTGATTCCTTGTCGTAGTATTCATCTCTATAAAGGAATAAGACTACATCAGCATCCTGTTCAATAGCACCTGATTCCCTAAGGTCGGATAGAATAGGTCTATGATCTGATCTTAATTCTGGAGCTCTTGATAACTGAGACAGAGCTAGGACTGGGCATTCCATTTCCTTTGCAATTGCCTTTAGTCCCCTGGAAATAGCAGAAATTTCCTGTTGCCTACTTTCAACTTTTCCATCTGCCTGCATAAGTTGTAAATAGTCCACCACAATTAAGTCAAGTCCTTTTTCAACCTTTAATCTCCTACATTTTGCTTTCATCTCCATCAATGATATCCCTGCAGTATCATCTATGTAGATATCCATCTTGGATAAGGGTCCCATTGCATTTACTACTCTAAGCCACTCATCATCCACCATATTACCACTAATTATTTTTTGTAAGTCTACATGAGCAGTTGCACTTATTATCCTTTGAACCAATTGTTCTTTACTCATCTCCAAAGAGAATAACCCAATTTTACCTCCACCTCTAAGAGAGGCATTTGTAGCTATATTTACACCAAGAGCTGTCTTTCCCATAGATGGTCTCGCAGCTAATAAAACCAAATCAGATTTTTGTAAGCCAGATAGTTTATAATCTAAATCTGAAAAACCGGTTGTAAGACCAGTAAGTTGTCCCTTGTTAGCTGCCCGTTCTTCAATTTGTGCAAAACTTGATAGTAATACTTCACTTATTGGAAAAAATCCCTTTTTATGAGCGCCTTGAGTAATGTCAAAAATGTTCTTCTCTGCTTTATCTATAATAAAATTAACATCTTCGCTATTATCATATGCTAAACCCATCACTTCGTTACTTGTACTAATTAACCTTCTTAAAATCGACTTCTCTTGGACTATCTCACAGTAATACTTAGTATTTGCAGTAGTTGCAATACTACTTGATAAATTTGCAAGATAAGTAAGGCCACCAATACTTTCCAGTGTACCCCTTCTTTTTAATTCTTCCGACAATGTTATTAAATCAATAGGCTCATTTCTGTTGTTTAGAACAAGCATGGCCTCATAAACCTCTTTATTTGCATCCTTGTAAAAATCATCTGGTCTTATAATCTCAATTGCTGTGTTAATTGCCTCTTTATCAAGAAGCATTGCGCCTAAAACTGATTGTTCAGCTTCCACACTATGGGGAGGAATTCTTCCAATACCTGTATCCAAAATATCACCTCTTTATTCTGTAATTACATCAACCTTAAGACTAGCACTGACTTCTGGGTATACCTTAACTTCAACTTGAGTTATTCCAGTGTTTTTAATATTATCCTTTAATTCTATTTTCCTCTTATCTACATCAATACTATGTTGATCCTTTAGGCCATTGGCAATATCTTGACTAGTTATGGATCCAAACAATCTACCACCGCTACCGCCTTTTGCCTTTATAGTAACTGTTAGTTTTTCAATTTTTTCTTTTAATTTGTTTGCCTCATCTAGTTCCTGCTTTTTTTTAGCTGCCTCTTCCTTCTTTGCTGCCTCCCATTTCTTTAAATTTTCAGGAGTAGCTTCTATTGCAATATTTCTTGGGATTAAATAATTTCTAGCATAACCGTCTTTAGAATTTACAAGATCTCCTTCTTTTCCCATTCCTTTTACTTCTTTAAGTAAAATTACCTTCATATCTTTTCACCTTCCTTAATATATTTCTCTATGATATTAATCAATAACTTCTCGGCTTCTTCCATGGATAATTTCTCAACCTGTGCTCCTGCACTTGTCAAGTGCCCTCCACCCCCAAGTTTCTCCAGGATTAGTTGAACACTTATATTTCCTAAGGATCTTCCTGATATATGAATCTTATCTTCCAACTGGCTCAAAACAAAGGATGCATCCACATCATTGATGTTTAATAATTCATTGGCAGCTTGAGCAGCTATTAAGATTGAATCCTCCATATTGCTTTCAAGTCTTCCTATGGCAATTCTATTTAGTATTATTTTTGCATTTCTTACCACATTTGCCTTGCTAATAAATGTTGTAAAATCATCCCTAAACAACTGCTTGACTACAGTTGTGTCAGCTCCAGCTCTTTTCAGAATGGATGCTGCCTCAAAAGTTCTTACGCCTGTTTGGAAACTAAAGTTTTTAGTATCCACTGTTATACCCGATAGCAGTGCTTCCGCTTCAAATTTAGTTAAATTAATCTCTTCTGACATGTAGGTTAAAACCTCAGTAACTAATTCAGATGTTGAAGAAGCATATGGCTCTAAGTATATCAATACTGGATCCTTTATAAATTCTGCTCCTCTTCTATGATGATCAATTATTACCACTTTTGATATGATATCCAAAAGTTCAGGCGCTTCTGTAAGACCTGGTTTATGGTTATCAACTACTATTAATAATGATTTTTCATCAGCAATTTCCAAGGCTTGATTTGTACTTAATATTCTATCATTTATTTCAGGACTTTCTTTTCTAAGTTTGTCCATAAGGTTTTTTATTGATGGGTTCTCATCATTAATAATTAAATATCCTTCTTTTTCCCTATTAAATATGGCTCTCATAATCCCAACACCCGACCCTATTGAGTCCATATCAGGATTCTTATGCCCCATAACAAATATCTTGTCGCTTTGATCAATCAATTGCCTTAAGGCATCTCCAATAACTCTCGCCTTTACTTTATTTCTCTTTTCAAGGGCTTTTGATTTTCCTCCATAGAAATCAAAGGAGTTTCCAATATTTACAACAGCTTGATCTCCTCCTCTTCCCAATGCTATGTCTATTGCAGCTAGGGCATTTTTATATGATTCTTGAAGGGTTTCCCCAGCTTGACATATTCCAATACTCAATGTAATTGGGATGGTATTTCCCATCCTTAACTCTTTTATTTGGTCGAGAAGATCAAATCTTCTACCTTTAATTTTTTCCAGACCATCCTGGTCCATAAGAATTAAGTACTTATCATTTTCATATTTTCTAACTATCCCATTAATATCCATAAAGTAAGAATTGATCTGCTTATCAATCTCTGCTAATACAATAGGTCTGTGAATATCTGGTGTAGTGTTCTTTACATCATCATAATTATCAACATCAACCATAGCAACTATGGTTTTCTCATTATAATGCTTTTGCTTTAATTTTATATAGTCAGTATCATTAACCCAATAAAGAATTGTTAAATCTCCCTTATTATTATTCCTTCTTCCTTCTAAGTAGTTGGGATATACCTTGTAATTATCATCCAAATAGTCAATCTCCAATGGATCGTTTTCCTTTTTCTTTCCTAGTTCCGTCAGATTAAAGCTTGGAACTAACTCGCTTATTGATCTATTTATGATTTCTTCTTCCTTAATGAGATTCAAAAAAGGAGTATTATACCATGTCACTTTACCCATATCATCAATGAAAACCATTGGAAATGGCATATTAAATATTGCATGCTTTGCAGCTGAATCAAAATCCTGAGCTAATCCTTCAATGTACCGCTTTAGATCATTTTCCCTATTTTTAATGTTTGAATAGTCATAATATATCAAATAGGCAAGTACTAATCCCATTAGGAATGCAATTATTGGTTGATAGAATGCCAAAATCAATACCATAACTGCTATTACTATTAAATATAGCTTTGTATCAGACCACTTAAAAATTCTATCCTTCATCTTGCACCCCCTATTGAGATTTTCTTCTTCTTATTTTTCTAAAATCAAGTATCATATCAATACCACCAAGAAGTGATACGAATGTTAGAACTGGAGCCATAATAATGGTAACTACAATTAGTACTCCTCTAATTATCTTATTGAATTTTATTTTTAACAAAAAGTAATCAATTACTGCTATTCCTTGTAGAATAAAGGCAAGTCCAATTAATACTATCAAATTTAATAAAATTGTATCAAAATACCTACCATCAAATTGCTTCCCTATGTAGATACCAACAAACATTACCATCATACCCAAGGCAAAATTATTTGGAACACTGAATTTATGAAGTCTAGGCATAGGTAATATACCAATACCCATTAGTCTTAAGATTACCCCAGTGATCAAATAATTTAAATAGCTAACTCCAAAGGCAATAATCATGATAATAGATGGAAGTATAAGAAGCATGTACTTATATGCATCTTCTAGCATCTCCTTCCACCTTGCAATTTCAAGGTTGCTCAATCCTGTTGATTCAAGCATTTCCAATTGCAAGAATAGAGTTTCCTTGAAAGTTTCTTCCAACTGTTTGATCATACTAATCCCTGAGAAGTTTCCAATTGCTCCAAATATAAAGATTACACTTATAAAGAACAATAAACTCCCCGTTAATAATATTTCCAGTGGCCTTCTTCTTTTTTTAATACTGTATATCATTCCCAATGATACCGGAGCAAATGCTAATATAAAGATAATACCACTTATAATATCTACGCCAACAGCTATTAAACCTCCAGTTATTAGAAGTAGGATCCCCGACGGTAATAGGCCATGTTTAGTTCCATACACTATAAAGGCCAAAGGATACAGGATTAAAATAAATGGAAAAATATAAATTCCTACTAAAGATACTATTACTACTGATGCCATTACTCCTATCCCCTCAACTAGTGGAGATATCCATTTGTTTTCTTTATCCAAAAAATTCACCCCATGCTCTATATCTTACTTGTATTGTATTATATTATACTATAGTCAACAAAAAATGTCAGTGATGACTATTCTTTTAATTTACTAAATAAAAAAGAGAGGTTTCCCTCTCTTACTCTGCGCTATATGGCAATAATGCAACTTGTCTTGCTCTTTTAACAGCAATTGTAAGTTGTCTTTGATGCTTTGAGCAGTTTCCTGAAATTCTTCTTGGTAGAATCTTGCCTCTTTCAGTAATATATTTCTTCAATTTGCTCACTTCTTTATAGTCAATGTGTGTAGATTTATCTGCACAAAAGCTACATACTTTTTTTCTAGGTTTAAACCTTCTTTGCATCCTTTTTCCCTCCTTATTTAGAATGGAATGTCATCATTATCAGTAGGATGGAAGCCGTCCATTTCTGGATAGTCAAGGTTATTGTCATTGTAAGATCCTTGTTTGTTTGGAGTGTTATCTCCCCACTCTAGGAACTCTACTGTATTAGCTACTACTTCTGTAATATATCTTCTATTTCCGTCTTTAGCGTCGTAGCTTCTTGATTGAATTCTACCTTGAACTCCAACTAACTTTCCTTTGTTTACAAAGTTAGCAACATTTTCTGCCACCTTACCCCATACAACAATATTTATAAAATCTGCTGTTGGTTGATTCTTTGATTCCATTTCCTGCTTTTTCTCTCTTGAAAGACCTTTGTCTACAGCTAGTGTAAATGTGGATACTGGTGTCCCTGAATTTGGAATATATCTTAATTCAGGATCTCTGGTAAGTCTACCAATTAAAACAACATTATTCAAATTATTCACCATCCCTTAGATTATTCTTCTTCTCTAGTGATCATGTGTCTCATAATGCCGTCAGAAATCTTTGCAACTCTATCGAATTCTTTAACAACTTCTGGATTTGCTTCAAAGTTAGTTAAAACATAATAACCTTCAGCTAAATCATCGATTAGATATGCAAGCTTTCTCATTCCCCATTCATCTACTGTTGTAATACTTCCATCAGCTTCGATGATGCCTTTAAATCTTTCTAGTAGAGAGTTTCTTTTCTCTTCTTCTAAATTTGGGTAAAAGATTACCATTGCTTCATATTTTCTCATTTAATTCACCTCCTTATGGACTATCGGCTCTACCTTTTGATAGAGCAAGGAACACTAAAGTAGTATACCATACTTAAACATGGGCTGCAAGGATTTTAAATACGGTTTTTACACAAATTTTACATAGTTTATGTTATCTTTTTACATTATTATACTATAATAAACTTAAGAAAATATCAATAAAGGATGGTAATTATGAGAAGTCGATTTGATAATGATTTGGAAAAACTTAATAGTGAGTTAATTGAAATGGGAAACTTGATAGAGAGTTCCATAGAAGCAGCAGTAACTGCTCTTAAAACTAAGAATATTCAGTTGGCTATGAGAGTTGTGGAAGGTGATAAGGAAGTTAATGCTATGGAAAGAGAAATTGAGGATCTTTGCCTTAAATTAATTCTTCAACAACAACCAGTGGCAAGGGATCTTCGAATGATCTCCGCGGCCTTAAAGATGATAACTGATATGGAGAGAATTGGGGATCAAGCCTCAGATATATCTGAGATAACCATAAGATTATCTTCTGAAAAGTACCTCAAGGAATTAATTCATATCCCACAAATGGCGGATGCAACAATAAAAATGGTAAGAGATAGTATTGATGCCTTTGTAAGAAGAGATGTTTCCTTAGCTGAAGAGGTTATTAAGTATGATGATATTGTAGATAATTTATTTGATGTCATTAAAACAGAATTGATTGGGTATATTAGAAACAGTACAGACTCCAGTGAGCAGGCAATAGACTTTATAATGATAGCTAAGTATTTTGAGAGAATAGGAGATCATGCTCAAAATATTGCTGAATGGGTTTACTATGCCATAAAAGGAGATCATTACATTCAGGAGTGATAATATGAGTCTAATTTATTGTGTAGAAGATGATGAGAGTATAAGAGAATTAATTCTATATGCTTTAAGGAATGGGAATTTTGAAGTTAAGGGTTTTGAGTCAGGAATTGATTATTCAAAGAAAAAGCACCAGACTTATTTCTCTTAGATATAATGTTACCTGGTGATGATGGATATGCCCTATTGGAGAAAATAAGGAGAAATCCTGAATTATCAGAAGTACCTGTTATAATGCTAACTTCAAAAACCAGCGAATTTGACAAGGTTAAAGCCCTTGATATGGGTGCTGATGACTATATTGACAAACCTTTTGGAGTTATGGAGTTAATTTCAAGAATTAAGGCAGTTTTAAGAAGAACAGCTCCAAAAGAAAAATCAGACTCCATTTATTCCCACGATATAAACTTAGACCATAATAAACATACAGTTGAAGCAAATGGCGAAAATGTTGTACTAACTCCTAAGGAGTTCGATTTATTATACTATCTCATGATAAACCCAGAAATTGTATTAAGTAGAGATAGAATTATGAATGAAGTTTGGGGATTTGATTTTGAAGGAGAGTCAAGAACAGTTGATGTTCATATTAGAACATTGAGAATGAAGCTTGGCCAATCAGGTGATAGAATCCAAACTGTAAGAGGATTAGGTTACAAATTTGGAGGTTAATTATGGAAAAAAGGATCTACACATATTTAAGTATAATTACTGGAATAACAGTATTAATTACATCCTTTGTTGTAGTATTTTTGTTTCTAGACTACTTTCAAACTGATAGATCTGTATTTCAATTGTATCTAACTGTTTTACCTGCAATGGTAGGAATAATGGTTTTATTCTTAGTTGTTCTTTTTATACTCTCAAGTAAACTTACCTCTCTTATCCTTGCACCAATTAAGAAAGCTGCAGACTCAATTGAAAGTATTTTGTCAGGTGATAATGTTCCATACAGTACTGATTACCCTGAGATTAGACCTTTCATTCAAACAATAGACCGGCAAAAACGACAAATAGATATATCATTAAGTGAGCTAAGAGAAGCTGAAAAAATAAGACGGGAATTTACAGCAAATGTATCCCATGAGTTGAAAACTCCCTTAACTTCCATAAATGGTTTCGCAGAAATGATAGCTTCTGGAGTAACTAAGGAAGAGGAAACAAAGAAATTTGCATCAATTATCCACAAGGAAGGTTCTAGACTACTAGAGTTAATTGATTCAATAATAGCTCTCTCTCAGCTTGAAGATAGTAAAACTGAAAAGATAAATGAGACTATAGAATTACTACCCTTATCTAAAAAGATTATCGAGCAGCTGGAAATAAGAGCAAAAGATATAGGAATATCTCTTTTGTTTAATGTTGAGCCTTCTACAATTAGAGGTAATAGGAGAATGATTGAGGATATGTTATTTAATCTTATGGATAATGCCATCAAGTATAATAAAGAAAACGGTAGTGTTTCTTTATCAATTCTACCTAATGATGATACTGTAAAAATAACTGTTGAAGATACTGGAATTGGAATTCCTGAGGATGACCAGAAGAGAGTTTTTGAAAGATTTTATAGAGTTGACAAGTCCAGATCAAAAAAGGTTGGAGGTTCTGGTCTTGGTCTTGCCATTGTTAAACATATTGTTGAGTACCATGGTGGAACTATAGAATTATGGAGTAAAGATAATATAGGAACAAAAATTAGCATTGTACTTCCCTCATAATATATAAAAGGTAACAGCCTGGTGTTTAGCTGTTACCTTTTGTTTTAATAATTATTTCATCTCTGCTTTTATAACTTCTGCAAGCCTCTTCATACCCTCAACAATTTTATCATCTTCCATAGCTGAGTAGTTTAATCTCATATCATTTTCATGACCGCCATTTGCATAGAATGATCCTCCAGGAACGTAAGCCACATTCTTTTCCAAGGCTTTAACAGCCAAATCCCTAGAATTCATATATTCTGGAAGAGTTACCCAAGTGAATAATCCCCCTTGTGGTACAGTGTACTTAATTTCTTTAGGGAATTCTTCCTTCATAACATTGATCATAAGATCTCTTCTTCTCTTGTATGTTTCCTTTATTTTTTCTATATGCTCTTCAATGTTATATTGTTCCAAATAAGTTGCTACCTCAATTTGAGATATGGTACTTGATTGCAAGTCAGCACCTTGCTTCATAAGTATATACTTATTTAAGACTTCAGGTGAAGCAGCAATCCATCCAAGTCTAAATCCAGGACAAAGAATCTTTGAGAATGTTCCAAGATATACTACTCTACCCTCAGTATCAAAGTGTTTTATTGATGGTAGTATTTCACCTTCAAATCTCAACTCTCCGTATGGATTATCCTCAATTATAGCAACATCATATTTGTTTCCTAACTCAACTAGTTTCTTTCTCTTCTCCAGTGACCATGTCTTTCCTGATGGATTTTGGAAATCAGGAATTATGTATATGAACTTTACATTTTCTGTGGTTTTTAAGGCATCTTCTAGTTCTTCCATATTCATTCCATCGTCTTCAAGCTCGATATCTACGAAGTTTGGCTCATATGCTTTAAATGCGTTAATAGCACCTAAATAGCTTGGTTTCTCCAGGATAATGGTGTCACCAGGATTGATAAATAACTTAGCTGTGAAATCTAGACCTTGTTGTGATCCACTGGTTACTAGTATGTCTTTTCCCTCAACATAAGCTTGCATTTTTTCCATTCTCTTTGCAATTGCAGCTCTAAGTGGCTCATATCCTTCTGTTGGACCGTATTGTAATGCTTTTGAACCATGGTTCTCAATTACATACTTACTAATTTCAATCATTTCGTTCACAGGAAATAATTCAGGTGCTGGGAAACCACCACCAAAAGAAATTATCCCTGGCTTTTGAGTTAACTTTAAAAGCTCTCTAATTTCTGATGCCCTAATATTATCCATACGCTTAGCATACTTTAATGCCATATTACATCCCTCCATTATATCGGAAAACCTTTTCCTATTCTTACTTATAGTTTACACAAATCCTAACAAATTGTCTAGTATCAATTAGAGAACCAATTCTGCCTTGCCATCTTTACCAAAGTACCTGTGTAGATCATACGGTGAAAATATTCCCTTATCTGTTACAACCCCACTTACCAGGTGAGGTGGTGTTGCATCAAATGATGGATAGTATCCCTTGACTCCATCCATAGCTGTTTTTACACCCATTGCTTGAAGAACAAAATCTGGATCCCTTTCTTCAATTTTTACTGTATCAATTGTCTCATGTCCCTTATCTGGTATACCAGTTACAAAATAGGGGATACCTAGGTATTTTGATACAATAGCTATTTGGTATGTCCCAATCTTATTAACCACATAACCATCAAGACAAATTGCATCCGCAGCTGATGTGAATAAGTCAACTTTCTTTTTCTCCATAACATATGCAGGCATATTATCAGTTATGACAGTTACATCAAACCCTTGGTCATATGCTACAGAAGCTGTTAATCTAGCTCCTTGAAAATATGGTCTTGTCTCAGGAACAATTACCTTTATATCCTTATTTCTATCCTTAGCCTCTCTAAGCATAAGCCCAACAATAGTTTCACCGAAACACTGGGTCATAATTGTTCCCTTATCAGGAAACATATCAACAAGGTTAACTGCTACTTTACCAATTCTTTCATATCTTGTATTTGTATGATTTAAGGTGTGAAGAAAAATTGCTTCATCAACCTTTTTTCCTTCCTTTATAGCTTTTTTTGCTACTTTTAAACAATCCTTTACAATAATTTCCATTCTCTTTGTGGTAGTTGGTCTAGCAGTAGATAGTGTATAAGCTGCTTTTTTCAGATACTCCCATTGTTCTTCCATACCCATTTTTCTTGCTTCAAATGCAGCTAGAGCCATGCCCATTCCTGCAGCAGTGTAGGGACCAGCACTTTGAGTAACCATATCCTTTATTGCTTTTGCAACCTCTATGTGGTTTTTACAGACTTCAAATCTCACTACCCTAGGATATACTCTTCTATCAAGTATTTTGACCTTCCCGCCTTCATACCATGCCACATTTTCATACTGCAACATAAAGGCTAGATCTTTGTCTTCTCTAATCATCTTTTCCCCCCTATATCTCATGAATAATATTAGTAATTAATTTTTCCATTTTCTCTTTGGCTTTTCTTCCCTCCAAATCAACCTCTTCTGTTGTAACTGGTTGATCTAAAACACCTGCAGCCATATTAGTTACTAGGGAAAGTCCCAAGACTTGAATGCCGCAATGAGCCGCTGTTATAGCTTCAGTCACTGTGGACATTCCCACTGCATCTCCTCCAAGAATTCTCATGGCCCTTATTTCTGCAGGAGTTTCAAACTGTGGCCCCACTGCAAAGTAATATACTCCCTCTTTTAATTCTATGTTTTCTCTTTTCCCAATTTTTTTTGCAATTTCCCTTAATGACTTTGTATACATATCTGAAACATCAAAGAATCTTTTTCCAAACTCTGGAATATTCACTCCTCTAACTGGACTAGGTCCCGTAAGCTTAATGTGATCATTAATCAACATTATATCTCCTGGTTTAAAGTCAGTGTTTATTCCTCCTGCTGCATTGGTTAAAATTACCTTCTTTACTCCAAGAAGTTTAAAGACTCTTATTGGTATAGCTAGCCTTTCAAAATCATAGCCTTCGTAGTAGTGGAATCGTCCACTCATGCACAATACCTTCTTATTTCCTATTGTGCCAAATATCAATTTCCCTTCATGACTATCAACTGTGGACATTAAGAAATTAGGTATATCCTTATAGTTGATCACTACTTTATCCTGAATTATTTCTGCAATCCCTCCAAGGGCTGATCCAAGGACTAACCCAATTTCTACTTCATCTTTTATAATATCAAGTATATAATCAGCTGCCTTTTTATAATACCCATATGCATACTTCATGAAATCCCTCCTTTTGCTTACTGATTTAATTATACCAAAAAAACATTAGAAGAATAAGGGAAATCCCTTATTCCGCTAATTTATATATATTTATTACATCTTCTCTATTTAAAACTTTCAAAGCTCCAATACTTCCTTGCATTGTGGCTAAGTCTGCCATCCTGTAGAATTCATCCCTTGGTATGTTAGCTTCTTTTAGTGTTGTAGGCAATCCAATCTTTTCAAGAAAGCTTTGAAATTTTTCAATACCCTCTAATGCTACTCTTTCTTTTGATTTTCCTGAATCAGCAATATTAAATATATTTAATGCAAATTTATTAAAAATATCCAAATTTTCCCTATAAACATACTTCATCCAAGCAGGAAATATTATTGCCAAACTCACTCCGTGAGTTGTATCATATAAAGCGCTAAGCTGGTGAGCGATAAGGTGACTGGCCCAATCATCCTGCCTTCCAAGTCCCATAAGACCATTATGAGCAAATGTTCCAGCTATCATTATCTCTGCCCTGGCATTATAATCATTAGGGTCCTTCTTAAGACTATAGGCATTCTTTATTACACTCTTTATGGCTCCTTCACAAAGGTAATCAGTAAAGTCAACGTTGAGTGTATTTGAAAAATATCTTTCAAAAATATGAGATAGAATATCCATGACACCTGCAAAAGTTTGATCCTCTGGAAGGCTTAAGGTATATGTTGGATCCATTATTGCAAATATAGGTCTTAATATATCATGATTTACTGATAGCTTAAGGGAGTTTTCTTCATTGGTTATAACTGTTCCCATGCTTGCCTCACTTCCTGTAGCTGGTATTGTTAAGACGACACCTACTGGTAAAGCAGCTCTAACCTTTTCTTTACCTAAAAAGTAGTCCCAAATATCCTCCTCTGTTGCAGCACCAAGGGCAATTGCTTTTGCTGAATCAATTACACTTCCTCCTCCAACTGCCAGAATAAGGTCAATATTATTATTTTTGACTAATTTAATTCCTTCTCTCACAAGGGATAGTCTAGGATTTGGCTTTACTCCACCTAGTTCAAAGACCTTAACTCCAGCCTTTTCAAGTTCTTCCATGGTCTCATCATAGACACCATTCTTCTTAATACTTCCTCCCCCATAATGTAGCAGAACCCTACTGTATTTTCCCATTACAATAGTATTTAATTTGCTTATACTTCCTTGTCCAAACTTAATCATTGTTGGACTATAAAAACTAAAATTTTTCATAATAAAAATCCTCTCCTTTAAGTATTTATTTTATACCCAAAGAAGAGGATTATATTAATATCTAGTATCCCAATGTCTGTCTAAATATATTTCATAAAGGATAGTTTTTAAGTTCTGGTCACTTATTTGTCTGTTTGTAGCTTGATATGTTTCATAGCCTTCTTTATAATCTATACTCCCTGTTACTAGTCTTAAAAGAAAATCATTAAATACTTGAAGGTCTGGGGTTATTGGCTTCTTGTCTGACAAATTATTTAAAGCTTCTATCACCCTGGATGATTTCAATCTAGATAAATAATATCCATCACTTAGGAGATTTTCTATAGCCTTATCATAATCTGTAAAGTACATGTTTAGTAGGAATAATTGTTCTGGTGTATAGCTTTCGTATTTACTAAAAGCATCCCTAGCACTTTCCCAATCTTCAATTGCTAGGTAATACCTTGCATAGTAGTAGTTGATCTCATTGTTATCTTGATTGTCATCCAGTATTTCCTTGAATACTTCTCTGTATTCTTTAATTTCCTCTAGAGAGAACAACCTAGCTATCTCAAATATTAACTGACTGTCATTTCTAAGCTCTGAATATCTGTTTGCAAGATTTAGAGCTTTTTCTAAGTCCTTTTCACCTTTTTTCCAACCTAAGCCATATATCTTTGCCATGTAATTAAGGGCTTTAAGGTTACTAGGATCCTCATTTAATACATTTTCAAAGTACTCAATTGCCTGAGGGTACTTCTGATCCAATATTAGTTTTTCACCTTCACTTAACTCTCCTCCAAATTTTACACTTGCAATCTGATCATAATAGGTTCTTAAGGCTAGGCTACTGGTAATTAAGATTCCCTCTTCTGTATAAGCATTAACTACAATAGGGTAGTCTATTTCAGGGAGGAAGATTCCAAGAATAGCATTCGCACTGATTATATAATCATCTCCATCATAGCTTATCCCCGATATTAGGTTGCTTAATTTGTTTATGTCAAAGTGTGCCTGTGTACCTTCTATGTTTAAATCTCCATTAATATCAGCTATGGCACTTCTAAAGGAACTTCCACTTTTTTCAAATGGTTGTGAGAAAATTACCGGTTCAACTCTATAATAGTCTGCTCCTTCTACCTCTTCCCAACTAACCATAAAAGTATCTCCACTTATAACCTCTCCAGGTTTGGGATTAGTAATTTTCATTGTATTATTGAACTTAAAATTAAGCTCTCCTCCATTACCACTTAAATCCAAATAGTTATATTCAGATCTTTCCATAACCTTGTCAGTTATAAGGGCTCCTTCTATTCCAATCCCTACATCATAGCTTCCATTCTTCAATCCTACAGTTTCAAATTCTCCATTTTCATCAGTAATTGCGAAATAGCTTTCTCCACCTGATCTAAAGCCTCCATGAGCTGGGTTGATAAATATTTCTACAAAGGCCAGAGGCTTACCATCATATGTTACCCTTCCCTTAACCTTATTGTCTCCATATCCCATTTCCTGAAATTCATCTTTAATCCACCAACCTCTATTTATATACCCTGTGGATCCAAAGGCGCTATCTCTACGCATACTAAAGTGTGTGTCATGAACCCTATCAAGATATACAAGTGCTTCATCATATTTTTCCTGCATGAAGAGAATTTCTCCCTGAAGGATATTAAATAAATAATCATCTCCTTTGGTTAACTTATACTTATCCATAATTTCTTGGGCTTTATTATAGTTTCTATTTGCATAAAAGAGAAAGCTCTCATAAATATCCCCATAGTAGTTTAATTCTTCAAGACTACTTCCTTTACCAAACTGAATCCAAGCTCTTAATTCATCCACTTCACCTGTGGCAATTAATGTTTCAATTAACAAATTATATGATTTAACAAAGTAATCTTCATCTGTTCTAGTCTTAGGATTATGGTTTAAATTATCCATTAGGATTTCTTTTACAGAATTAATATCTTCCAGAGAATTATTTTCTCCTCCACCCCAGCCTGTATTGTATATAAAGTACTTGTTAAAGCTTTTCACAAGACTACTAGCATAAAGGTATTTTCCTTCAATATTATTGGCAAATTTATTATTGGCATACTTTTCATAAAATAGGCTGGCTTTGTCAGATCCCTTTGAATCAAGATACCTTGCTATTCCCATGGTTATAGTTGGTACTCCCCACACAACTAATAGGGCAAATACTGTAAAAATAACCAATAGAGTCTTTACCTTAACTTTTATTTTCATTTCCTTGTCACCTCTTTTTGTTCCCTAATTATTACTTCAGAGCTTCCAATATATATAGTTCTTAGTTGTTCGTTCTTTAGTATATCCTTTGGAATAATACTAAGTGCTATTAATGCCGCCATCCCTACAAAGGCAGGGGCCAGGGGTATTTCAATTTCTTTATTCAGAAATTCATTTATTCTTTCTCTATGGCTTTTCTTGTAATTTTTCTTTAAGTTATTAAGAAATTCATCTGATAAAGTCAGTCCTCTTGTTTCTTCCTCATAAATACTCTTTATTTCTTCAGATAGTTTATCATCTCTATTCATTAAACTGACCTCCCTTCTCCAATGAATTCTTAAGGAGCTTTCTACCTCTTGATAGTTTGCTTTTTATTGTTCCTTCACTTTCATCTAGTATTTGAGAAATTTCTCTTATACTTAAGTCTTCAAAGTAGAATAGGATCAAGCACTCCCTATAAATAGGATTCAAAGATTTTAGACTCCTCCTAAGTACCTCTCTATCTATAGATTCTTCAACTTTTTCTTCAACATCCTCTTCTCCAATCCATTCATATTCAAAGGATAAAACTTCCTGCCTTTTTCTAATCACATCCCTTGAAATATTTAGAGCAATCCTGTAAATCCATGTATATATAGAACTTTCTCCTCTAAAGGATGCAATGTTCTTAAATACCTTTATAAAGGTTTCCTGAACCACATCCTCTGCTTCCTTTTCATCCTTAAGCATAAGGTAGCAGACTTTAAATAGTTTGTTTGCATAGGTGTTTACGATTTCTTCATATGCCGCTTCATCTTTTCTTTTAAGTTTTTTCACAAGTACTTGTTCTGTCACCTTACACCCTCCTTACTTATTTAGACGTAAATTTTAAAAAAAGGTTGCACAAAAACAAAAAAAGGGGAAAATCCCCTAATTCTAAATACAATCATTATATAATAGGTTTAATTTTAACTCCTTAGATAGATCTTTAATAAGGCTTAAGCCAGCCAAAGAATTGCCATTTTCATAAGACCTGGAGAATATATTCCTATACCTCCCCCTCTGGGTAAGACAGCCATTATCCCTCCACTAACTCCTGACTTTGATGGTATTCCAACTTCAATAGTATATTTTGCACTATAATTATACATCCCACATGTTAACAACAAACCCTTAACTAGCAACATCATCTCCTTATTTGAAATTCCCTTTAACTCCAATCCTGGTAGTCCGTTGGATATAAATCCAGCAATGTTGGCAAGATCCCTTGTATTAACCTCTATAGCACATTGCTTAAAATATGTGTCCAAGGTGTCTTCAACATTTCCAGATAAGATTTTCTTGCTTTCCATTAAATATGCCATTGATCTATTTCTACTACCTGTAAGTTTTTCTGATAGGTATACTTCTTCATTAAAGGTTATACTCTCATTATTAGCCATAAGTCTTGTAAGCCCTAAAATCTTTGTAAATTTTTCATCCCCATCTCCCTTTATTAGAGAGGTTGTTAAAATAGCTCCAGAATTTATCATTGGATTGGCAGGCTTGTTTACATTGGGTAGATCTAGTTTGGTAAATGCATTAAAGGGTTCGTCAGTTGAATCCAATCCTACCCTTTTAAATACTTCATCCATACCATTTTCTGACACTGCCAGTATAAAAGAAATTACCTTAGATATACTCTGAAGGGTAAATCCTTGAGAGTATTCTCCATAAGTTATAAACTTTCCATCTTCAGTTTTTAATGTTACCCCTAAATGGTTCTTGTTTGCTTTTAACAAGGCTGGTATATAGTCAGCAAGTTTGCCCTCAAGAGTCAACTTTCTATTTTTTTCTACTATATTGATAAGAAGTTCTTTCATACATTTCCTCCAGTTAATATATTATGCTATAGTTTAAGCTCTGCAATATTTTGGTAAATAATATCCTCATCTTTTTTTTCTTCATTATTAGTTGTATCTGTATTTTCATACTCTTTTAGTTTACCATAGTTTGTCACAACTTTAGATCTAATTATATCCATTTTGTCTCTTGGTCCTTCCAATACTCCATAGTTTGTTATCTCAAGCACTCTTAGTTTGAATTTTTCATAATCTAGATTTTTATCAAATACCATTTTCCCCATATTAATGATTGATATCTCTTCATTTAGATTATCTGAGAAAATCATTTTGCCATTATTTCTGAACACTCTTCCCCTCAGAATCTCAATCTGTACTTCTTCTCCCACTATCTTTCTTAACTTACTATGGTTAAGATCATTTGTGGTGATTTTATTGCAATATATATGATTAATCTTATCTGAAATACTAATATCCTTCTTAACCATAAACTCAACATTGCCATCCACAAACAGAACATTGTCCTTATATCTATCAATTGTATTATCATCTATCTTTATGCTACTTTCATAGAATACTACTCCATTTTTACTATCTGGTAAGATGATGACTTTTACACTTAAATAGTCATCTACTAAAGGTGCTAATAGATCATCATACTTTTCTATGGTTATTACCTTCTCAAGTACTTGAATAGATTCTATCTTTTCTTCCAATTGATCAATGGATATTTCATCTGTCAAAATTAAGGTCTCCACTGCTAATTTACTAGCTCTCTTTAAACCTTTTAAAAATCTTTCATCTATAGTAGTATTCCCTTTAAAAAATCTACTATCTCCCTTGTAGCTTATTAGTTTACCATTTACAGTCCCTTTCTGCTTTACCAGTGGCAAAAGCTTCTTAGCACAAATCACTTCCCCATTAACCAATAGTGAATAAATTACTTTGTTGAATAAAGAAGGATCAACATCTGAAGAAAGGTTTAAAGAACCATTTACTAAAATTATAGTTTCGTCAAATAATCCTTCCATAAATTCTTGGTCTACTTCCAATTCACCATTATGAGATATAATGTTAATCTTCTTATCACTTGGTATTCTTATAGTTGCTCCAATATTAACCTTGTTCACATTCTTCAATAATAATTGCGACTCATCACTTTCTATTAAAACCCCAATATTAACCATGGATGTTATATTCTTAGCCAATTCTTCATTTATTTCCCTTACATCTAAACTTCCGATATTCATAATCTTTGACATTTTTGCCCCTCCTTATAAGTTTTTTCTTAAGATTCCCATTGCTGTACTTAAATGGGTTCTAACTGTTGATGGTGATAAACCCAGTCTTTCTCCGATTTCAGTTGCATTCATATTATGTTGATACTTCATTATTATCATAGTCCGATATTTCTCTGGTAGCTTCTCAAGCATGCTTCTAACTGCTATTTTCTCTTCAAAGTTAGAATCATCTTCGATATCATGATAGTCCTCAAAACCTATTAATCTTTGGTTTTTTCTGATGTGGTCAATATTTTTATTTTTAATAGTAGTAAAAAACCATGCTTTTATTTGATAAGGATGCATAGAATCAAAAATATTCTCATTTTCTATAGCTTTTACGTAAGTATCTTGAACTAGATCAAATGCTCGATCATGATTGTTTGTTATTGATCTTGCAAAATTCAAGAAGTCCTTATGATGGTTATCATAAATCTCATAGAGGTTCAATCTATCACATCCCTTGCCCAAAGAAATTACTTCATTTTATGATTTCATTATAGCATAATACATAATTTATAGGCCTATTATTGATAATAAAATTAATAGATCTGCGCCTCTTACTTATATAACGAATGAAATCATAAAAGTGTCCAAAAAAATAAGAAACTTCTCAAAATCAGGAAGTTTCTTCACTATTAATTTTATGATGGATAATACTAACCCATTTATCTCCTTCTAGGATTTTTCTAACCCTCTTTTCAAAGTCAATCCTGGAAAGCCAAACTTGTCTATCACAGCCAGTGCACCTTAATTTTATATCCACACCCGTTCTTAGGATTTCCCATTTGTTTTCTCCACATGGATGCCCTTTTTTAAGTGTAATTAAATCTCCCACCATGTAATTAAGTAACATTATTCTTCCCCCTTGTATACAACAACCTTTGAGTAAGGAATTTCAATATTTTCACGCTTAAATGCCTCTTTTATCTTCTTTCTTAATTCTCTCTCCACTGCCCACTGTTCCATAGGTTTGGTCTTAGCAACCATTGTAATAACTACATCGGATGATCCAAAATCAGATATTCCAAGGACAGTTGGTCCATCAACTATATTTGTGTTTTCACTTGCAACACTTTTTCCTACTCTATCCATTACTTCCATTGCTCTATCAACATCTTCCTCGTATGCAACAGCTACTTTAATTAATGCTCTCATTGCACCTCTAGTCATATTGTCAACTATTGTTATACTTCCATTTGGTATTATATGAAGATCCCCAGAAAATGCTCTTACCTTTGTAACTCTTACACCTAGTTCTTCAACGATTCCTTCTTTTGAATCAATTCTAATGTGATCTCCAATAGCATATTGATCTTCTAGTAGTATAAAGAATCCTGTTATGATGTCCTTCACCAATGATTGCGCACCAAAACCAATTGCCAGACCCCCTATTCCAGCAGTAGCTATGATTGAGGTAGTATTTATGCCAAACAACTCCAAACTAGTAACTATACCAATGAATATTAAAATATACTTGATTACTTTTTTTAAAATGTCAGTAAGTGTAGTTAATCTTCTATCACTCACCTGTAATTTATTAATCTTTCTGTTATCGAAAGTTGTCTCAATAATCTTATTTGAAATCTTTACCAATATCATTACAGCTATAAATATAATCACAGCTGAAATGAGCTTCCCCAGTGAGTTTAATCCTCCATCCTCACTTATAAGGAAAAAGTTTGAAAACTCCTTTATATTATCTAAAAAACTCATATTCTCCCCCTAAACTAATTTGTCTAGTATTCTTTTTCCATCTTCTATAGTCAACAAATGTAATTCTTTATAAGTTAATTTACCTTCTTCTAATAGTTCCTTTATTCTCTCTATGTCATCAGGCGAAATTCTAATTGCAATGCCACAACTTAAGGTTATATCCCTTGGCGTAGGAATGGTTTTAGTTTGGATCCCTTCTCTTATTAAATCATTCTCTGCCTTTATAGCATGATGGGTTGAATCAAATGTTAGTATACCAAATTTCTCTATCATAATACTCTATCCTATCACAATTGTATTTGCAGCACTTTTCATGGTCTCATAAATAGTATACATGTTTGAAATGCTGCCCACCATAAGAAAATCTTTAATACTATAAAAATCTAAACATGTTCCACAGGATATTATTTCTACACCCTCTTTTTCAAGATGAATTAAATCCTCTAATACATCACTATCCTTACATGTAAGTTTTACTCCGCTGTTATAAAACAAGATTGCCCTTGGATATGGCTTAGTCTCTTTTACAGTATATATAAAGCTCTTCATTAGTAACTTCCCTAAGGCTTCACTACCTTTTCCCATCTCATTTGATTGAATTACAATAATCATATTGTCAGAATCAACTTTTTTCAAGGTTTTTTCTTCTATTACCTTATCCTCGAATGCCTTAATTATTGTAACGGCAAAATGCTCATTGCCAAAATCTTTAATAGTGTACTCCAAATTCATACTATTTGCAAGCTTTGATAGATTTTCTTTTGCAACTATATTATCAACTTCTGTAGTGACAGATCCTGAATCTATTCCATCAAGCTCCTTTTTGGTTAGTATTACTGGCTTAGGACAAGCCAAACCCTTTGCATTTATATTTTTATCCATTTCCTATTCCTCCTTTTTTGAAACAACATCTTCAATTCTCAGCACTGACACTCCATCCTCTAGGGTTATTACAAGATCATTGAACTGGCTATTGATGTCTTTTATCTTCCTTAAAAAATAGAACTTAGCTACTTCTTCTCTGTGTCTATATAGAATTATATCCTTATCTCCCACAAGAATAATATATTTCCCATGTTGATATATCTTATTATAGTTTAAGGCCAGTGTGAATTTCTGTAATTGCTCCCCTGATTTATTCAGAACTTCAAAATTATCACCATATAAAACATAAACTTCTTCTCCATCTACCAGAAGATCTTTGATGATTGGATAATTTTTCTTCCAAATAATTTTATCTCCTTTTGTAAATATTACCCCTTCATCTGTCAAATATATAAAATTTGATCCTATTTTTTCCCTACGTATTGGAATTTGGTTTTCTAAATCTAATTCCACTGATTTATTATCATTTTCAAGCTTAATAAAGTTAGACTGAAAACCATTTGTCTTATAGATTATTTCTGATGTGTATATATAATCCCTCTCCATATAATAATTAACTAAGAAAGTGTCATTGTAATTAAGATCTTTAATGATTTCCCCATCATAGTCATAAAAGGTTATTTGATCGTTGGATTCATCTTTTGAGTGGATGGATAGACCCTTTTCAAATAATCTTACTAAAAAAATCTCTTTATCTAATTTTAACTCAAATAAAGTTTCCCCATTTGTGTTATATACATAAACCTCACCAACTTCTTTGTTATAAACACATACCTTTGATGTGTTGTTGGTAAAGATAAGATTGGGTACTAAGAAAGTTTTTTGCCAAAGTAGGTTCTCCTCCATATCCATGGATGTTAACTTTTCACCATTAAATGTAAAAAGTCTACCATTTATATATTGAAAGTTACTACCAGAAATATTTTTTACCTCTATAACTTCCTTCTCTGTATTATCAAGCTTGTCTAAAAGCTCAACAAACTTCTTTTGATTTCCCTCAAAAGAGAAGAATACCAAAAGAAATATAACTATTATAAAAAGAATTGCAAAAACTCCAATAAATTTTCTGTTCATTTCATGCTCCTTAAAACAATATAACCTAATTATATACGTATTTTCATAAAAGTTCTATAGACAATAGATAGGTTTAATGTGTTTCAACTCATATAACTATTTACCCAACAAATTAAATTATAATATGATATAATAAGTGTATCCATACACAAGGGGGATTCATTATGATAAGTAATATTAGAATCAATAAGGACTCAGATATTGCACTATATCAACAACTTTATGAGAATATAAGAAATATCATTGAAGATAATGAGAATCTTGATGGAGAAAAACTACCTTCTATTAGGGCTCTATCAAAATCTCTACAGATAAATAATGTTACAGTTGTTAATGCATACAAGCAATTAGAATCAGAAGGATACATCTATAAGGTTCCAGGTAGTGGTACTTTTGTTAGAAAGCCAGTGCTAAATATTGATTCCTCAACTGTTGAGGAAGGGGATATGGAGCTTATGATTTCAGGGATTTTCCCTCTCTTAAAAGATAGTATTGATTTTGCTACTGTTTCACCTACTCCCGAGTTATTTCCAATTAAGGAATTCAAGCAATCTCTAATTGAAGTTCTAGATAGAGATAAGGGCATGGCCTTCTTGTATCCAGAAATAACTGGATATGGTCCTTTAAGGGAATCAATAAGCAAATTTATTAATGATAATTACTCTATTACTGTCAATAAAGAACAAATTCTTATAACATCTGGTGGTCAACAAGGCCTAGACATAATCTCTAAAACCCTTGTTAATCAAGGAGATACTATTTTAGTTGAAAATCCAACTTATCCTGGGGCATACTCCGCCTTTAAATCTCGTGGAGCTAAGATAGTAGGGTTGCCACTTGAGGATGATGGTATAAATCTTGATCTCTTAAAGGGATATGTTAAGAGATATAATCCAAAATTCATTTACTTGATGCCCAATTATCAGAGCCCAACAACTATATCCTATACTAATGATAAAAAGAAGGAGATCCTAAGATTAGCCAAAGAATATAACTTTTATATAATTGAAGATGATTTCTTGACAGATTTATCCTTCCAAGGAAATAAAAGGCTACCAATGAAAACTCTAGATAGAAATGATAATGTAATATTTATAAAAAGTTTTTCAAAGATATTCATGCCTGGTGTAAGGATTGGGTTTATGACAATACCCGGAAAACTATTTAAGGATTTGATCAAAGCAAAACATTCCACAGATATTTCATCATCTGGATACTTACAAAGAGCTTTTGACCTATATCTTAGAAAAGACCTTTGGAAGAGTCACATGGATACCATAATCAATGATTATTATGATAAATACATGTTAATGAAGGAAGAATTGGATCAACTTACCCATTATGGTCTTAGTTACAAGGACCCTAAAGGTGGTCTTAGTATCTGGGTTAAGCTTCCCAAATCTTGGGATAGTATGAAGCTTTATGAAGAGTGTAGTAAAAGGAAACTAGCCATTGTACCAGGAAAAGTATTTTTCATAGACAATGATTCATTTGATAATTACATTAGGCTTAGTTTTAGTGCAGTAACACAAGAAGAAATTAAAAAAGGGATGAATATTCTAAGAGAAATTCTATCCCATTCTAAACTTGATAAAATTGATACTTATATGCCCTTTCTATAATAAGAAAGGGCATGTTTTAAACATTCTCTTCTTTCAAAGCTTTCATTAAAGAAATAATGGCAAATAGCATTACAAAAATAAAGGGAAATGCTGCTGCTATAGAAGCTGTTTGCAATGCTTCCAGGCCACCTGCTAACAGCAGTGATGTGGCCAGTAAAGATTGTACCAATCCCCAAATAAATTGTTTGCTCTTTGATGGATTTAAATCTCCTTGTGATGATAACATTCCAAGTACAAATGTTGCTGAATTCGCTGATGTTATAAAGAATGTACTCAACAGTACAACTGTTATCATTGATAGTACCATGCTTAAAGGATAGTGACTAAAAACCTGAAATAATGCTGTTGAAGGCACTGCAGCTGCTTCAGCCATTTTTTCTATTCCAATTACCTCATTTAAACTAACTCCCATTGAACCAAATGCTGAAAACCAAACAATTGAGACGATTGCTGGAGCAAATATTACCCCACCTATAAATTCCCTAATGGTTCTTCCCTTTGAAATTCTCGCAATAAATGTTCCTACAAATGGTGCCCAAGCAATCCACCATGCCCAATAGAATACAGTCCAACCAAATATCCAACTATTATCTCCATATGGTTCAATATGAAGACTATCTGTAACAAAACCATTGATATACTGGCCTAAACCATTAGTAAATGAATTTATAAATGTAGTAGTTGGTCCAATAATAATTACCAGACCTAGTAATAATATTGCAAGCACTAAATTTATATCCCCTAAAATCTTAATCCCTTTTCCAATACCAGAAATAGCTGTCCATATGAATAAAACGGTTATTATTGCAATAATAATAATTTGAACCAATTTTGTTTCTGGAATATTAAAAAGGAAATTTAATCCACTGTTGATTTGCATAGTACCTAAACCCAATGACGTTGCCACACCTGCTACTGTGGCAAATACTGCTAGAATATCTATAAACTTGCCAATTGGTCCTTTAACTCTTTCTTCACCAAGTAAGGGAATGAAAATACTTGATATAAGACCTGGTTTGTCCTTTCTAAACTGAAAGTAGGCCAATGCGAGACCAATAATACTGTAATTTGCCCAAGGGTGAAAACCCCAGTGCATAAATGATGCTTTCATTGCAAAATTTGCCGCTTCAATAGAACCAGGATCAATTCCAGGTGCAGGAGAAACCAAATGAGAAATTGGTTCTGCCACTCCCCAAAATACTAACCCAATACCCATACCAGCTCCAAATAGCATCGCAAACCATGAAGTTGTGCTATACTCTGGTTTATCATCATCTTTACCTAATTTGATCTTTCCATACTTACTAAAGGCCAATATCAATGCAAATAGCACAAATATAAACATTGCTATAAGATAAGACCATCCAAAGTATGTTTTTAAGAAGTTCATTAATGAGTTTGCAAATGATGAAAAACTATTTTGTGCTATTATTCCCCACAAAACTATAGAAATAGCCAATATTAGAGATATATAAAAAACACTATTATCTTTTTTAAGTTTATTATCCATGTTTTACCTCCCTCAAAGAGTAAATCACATAAGGGGTGTTTATACACCCCTTAATTATCTATATTTTTGTTCTGAATACAGTCTGCTCTTTTATATCTGCTGTTAATGAGTCTAATGCAACACCAACTCTATGATATCTAAGTTTCCACTGTACCTCTTTTGGTGTTTGAGGATCTCCCAATGGATAAGGTATTGATATGGTTGGAACGATCTTGTTTGCTCCAACAGTTGTTGCAACTGGTATCAAATTACACATAATAACTACTGGAATTCCTGCTCTCTCAATTTCTTTTACAATCGTTGTTCCACAACGAGTACAAGTACCTCAGGTTGCAGTCATAATAACTCCGTCAACATTATCTTCCCTCAATTTTTCAACTATCTCTTTTCCCATTCTCACAGCTTCTGCTTGAGTAGTTCCAGTTCCAACAGTTGAATAAAAGTACTTATGAAGCTTCCCAAACTTACCTTCTTTTAAATATGCCTTCATTGCATCCACTGGCATTATTACATTTGGATCAGCATCAGCGGCAGCAGGGTCAAATCCTGCATGGATTGTCTTATATACTCCTGCTTCTAGTCTATCATCATTTGAAATATCATATCTTCCCCATCTTGTTGCTGATGCTGACTGGATTCTATCAGGATTGTTAACTGGGACTATACCACCAGTAGTAACAAGTGCAATATTCGCCTTTGATAAATCCTCAATAGGTCTTGCAATCTCCACTCTATCTAATTTAGGAATAGGAAGCTCACTTATATATTCTTCATCATTTAGCTTCTTAATAAGCATATCTACTCCTCTTCTTGATGCAATAGGGCCATTTTCCAACCAAACTTGAGCCCTTATACCTCTTGGGAAGAATCCTTCGTCTTCTGCTGAACCAGTTTCTTGATCTTTTAATAATTTATTTGCAAAATTAGCCATAACCTTAACATCGTCTCTCAGTTTAGCTGCTGATTTTCCACCTATAAATATATACATGTCTTTTTTGAACATCTCAACACCTGGATTTTCAACATTCATGGATGTCAATACAGGTACATTAAATCTTTCCTTTACTGCCTTTGCAATAGTTCCACATGCTACTCCATATCTACCAGCTTGAAAAGCTGGACCAGCAATAAATATATCAAATTCCTTATCTTCTAAAAATCCTAATATTGTACTAACAGCTTCATCAGTGTTTGACCCCATGAAATTATCTCCACAAATAATTGTATGAGTAACTTCAGCTTCCAAGACGCTATTAAGTGCTAGAGATGGGCCAACCAATCCCTCTCTGATTTCTGGTTTATGATCAGCTAATTCCTCTCCACCGATTCCTGCAAAAAATTGATTTATATAATGAATTGCTTTTTTCATTTTCACACCTCCTAAAACTCTTTCATAGTCTTTGTTGACCAACCAGCTATCATATCACCACAGAACATGGCATTATTTTCCATGATTACAGATCCATCTTCTCTTACAGATGAGCCCAATACTTCATCATAAGACCATCCACCAGAAAGTCCATCTCTTGCCAGCGCTTGTAGTTCACCAATTACTTTATCAGCTGGTGGCAATTCAATAAGTTGTGATACATTTCCTGTTGATACAAGTGCATTAGCCTTAACATCTAATGTTACCAATGGCTGTGAAGCTCCATCCCTACCTGTGCATTCATTACTTATACCTACTGTTTTAACTCCAACATCTTCAAGTGCTGCTAGACAAAGTATATAATCCGCATCTGGATTTCCATAACCCTCTTCAGTTACTATGGCTCCATCTGCTCCCAATGATTTTGCTATCTGAGCTACAAATAATGCAGATCTCTTCTTTTGCTCCAAGGATACGTTAAGGTTAGACATTATAACTCCTAAGAAGTTTATTGTCTTGCCATGTTCCTTATATAATTCCCTTATAGTTGGGAAGTTTTGGAAATCATAAGTTGACCACTTTGATGATGAAGGCATAAAGCTTCCTGAAATAAGTGCTCCATCTAGGACTTCATTAGGATTCATAAAACTAGGTACATACTTATTCATATCCCATCCATAAACAAGATCATTATATCCAAGCTCTTCCATTTGTGACTGTGGCTGCATAACAAGAACTACACTTGGCAAGTTAGATGTTTTATCATCTCTCTTAGTAACTGGATCTAATTGAAATACCTCAACTTCTTCAGGCTCCATATTTTTTACTGTACTACCTAGATATTCAGCAAACTTGTGACTTGCCATTCTTATTGCAGTATTCTTCTTCTGTTGTTCGTATCTTTCTTCTTCTTCATCAGTGTTTGCAACAATACAGATGTTTATAAGTTTGGAGTAAAGTGTATATTTAGCACCTTCTCCTCCCATATCAATAAGTCCATCTCCAAAGCTTCCCCAGTGCATCCCTACACCAAGAACTGAACATCCTTTAAGTGCATGAAGTTTTCCCATACCAGCCATTTCTAAATCTCCTGTTACTCCAGGAAAAACTGCTCTTCCATCAGGTCTAATTCTTGGTTCAACAGCCTCCTTAACAGGAACAATTCTTGTGTTTTCACCTGGCTTTGCTATAACTAAATCTAAATCGATAATGTGCTCGTCTTCTCTGATAAAATTCATTGCTTCTTCTTTGTTTATAGTAAGAATACCATCCTTATAGAAAGTCTTCTCACCAAACAGAACATCTTTAACGTAAAAATTACCTAATTCTAATTTCATGTTCTAGCTCCTTTCATTTTATAATCGCGATTATATTTGTTATTTATTATACTATCATAATCGCGATTATTGTCAATAAAAAATGTGAAAATGTTTTCATAATTTATATTATTATTTATAGTTGAAATTTTTTTATATTTAATATACAGTATTAGAGTAAAATTAAATATTTCATTAGGTGTAATACTTAATAGGGAAATGTGTTAAACACTGCAGCCCCCGCTACTGTATGGAGTACATCCATCTTAATAAGCCACTGTGAATATCATGGGAAGGCAAGATGGTAATAGCTCTAAGCCAGGAGACCTGCCTGATGAATTATAAACCACTTTCGGAGGGAAAGGAGGAATCAAAATGGGCTTTAAGTCTTTTATATTGCCATTTATTGATTTTATTAGTTCCTCCTAGTTGAGGAACTTTTTTATTATCCAAAAAAACTAGGAGGGATACAATGACAAAGAATCTAGATTTTATAGCATACCCATTTCTAAGTGAAGATAGTCAAATGGTTAATCATGAAATTCTCACTGATAAACTGTCCGCTATATTAGGAAGCATAGTTTCTCTGGGAACACCCTTGGAAAAAGAAACTTGGTGGATTATGAATAGAGTTCTTCACCTTAATGGATCTCTACGGGGAAAAATGGCCGTATCAATAGATGATATAAGTGATGGTCAAACTATTTACCATGTTTTAAGAGAACGTAACAAGGATAGATTAAAAGGATTCATATATCCTTTAGGTAATAATGTATCTTGCCAATATCACATTGCAAGATGTGAGGCAAAAATAGTAACTAGAAATCTTTACCTACTACAAAAAAGTGGAATAATAGTACCGCAAGTACTTATAGATTTATCTAATTTAATTGCTAACATATTATTTGCAATGTCCCTTGAAGTTAATCGATTAGAAAATATTAATGAAATAGAATTTATATCAAAATCATACTAGGAGGATTATAAATGGAGAATAAAAACACAAAAATTATATTGTCTTTATTGATATTAGCTTTGATGGTTGGAGGTTTTTTAGGATTCACTGGCTTTCTAAAAGGTGAAGATGGTGAGAAAATTATTATTATATCCATAACTAATAAAGAAGATAACAATGAAATAATGAAAGAAAAGGCTTTTAGAACAACTAAAGAAACCCTTGGAGATTTCTTGGAAGAGAACAAATCTGAACTTGAAGTAATTATGAGTGATTCTCAGTATGGAAGATTTTTAGAAGGTTTAGTAGGATTTAATACTGAAAGCATGATGGATGGACCTTGGTGGATGTATTCCTATGAGAGTAAATCACAAAACATTAATATGGAAATAGGGAATGCACCTGGTGTGGATGATCTTGGCTTGTTTGATGGAGACAAAATACATTTTGTCTTTACAAGTGACATGGATTTTTAGATGAAGGCTAAGGATATTACATTAATTGCTTTACTTGCCTCCATAATGTATGTAATATATATTATTGGTTCAGGATTTTTGTATTTCGAATTACTTAATTTTACAGTTCTCTTGTATGGGGTGACATTTTCTAAAAAAACCTCATATTTTAGTACCTTGGTATTTAGTCTCCTTGTTATTCTAACCTGGGGACTAGCACCTTGGACTGTAATGTACTTAGTAGTATTTCCAGTATACTCCCTAATATATTCAAGTTTAGGAAATCATATAAGAAGTGAATATTTATTTGCTGCTTTTGGATTTATACTAGCTTTCTTTTGTGGAACCATAATAGATCTTCCCTATATTTATATGGCTGGACTTGATTATAGAGGTCTTGTGATTAGGTTACTACTTGGGTTTCAAGTATCAATTATAAACGCAGGAACCACCTTCATTTCAACTCTATTTCTTTTATATCCTATTAGAAAAGCTCTGTTAAAATCTACTAATAATCAAGTTGGTCATTTGCATCCTTCAGTATTTAATCTAGATTAACAATTGTTCATAATACATCTTCTGTGATAGAATGATATAAACTATATATAACAGGGGATTAATATGAAAAAAGAAATAATTAGAAACAGGATAATGATGGATTTTATACAAGCTTCTGACCAGTTGATAAAGTCTGAGGGAATTAACAATATTACCTTGAGAAAAGTAGCAAATCTAGCAGGTTACAACAGTGCCACTCTTTATAATTACTTTGAGAATCTGGACCACTTAATTTTTTTCTCAGCTATGAGGCTTATAAAAGATTACGCTAATGCCCTTAGAGAGTATACTAAAGACTCTAAGAACTCTATGGATAGATTTATTAAGGTATGGGAGTGTTTTTGTCATTATTCTTTTCAAAATCCAGAAATCTACAATGCTATATTTTTCTCTAACTTAAAAAATGATATGGAAGAATATGTTAGCGACTATTATAAGCTTTTCCCAGAAGATCTTATGAACGCAGATGAAAAAACCTCTACAATGTTACTAAAAAGTGATATTACTCAAAGGGGTATGGCTATTATAAGGGATTGTGTTGAAGAAGGTTTTATAAGAGAAAGTGATGGAGAAAGTTTAAATGAAGCAACTCTTCTTATTTATGAAGGGCTGCTAAAAAAAGTACTAAACAATAAGCTGCCTAGTGAATCTGCTAGAGATAAAACAATGATATATATTAAGACTATCCTTAAGGGAATGCTTGCTAAGGATTACAGTTTTGATTAATGAAATTTTCAATTACCCTGTTGACTTCAACAGGGTTTTCCAATAGAAGTAAATGCCCTCCTCTAATGTCTATAAACAAGCCTTCCTTAAACATTTCAACAATAATTTCCCCAGTAATAGAATTGTAGAAACTACTTTCTCTTCCACTAATATAAAGAACTCTTTTCTTAAAATCTAGTGGAATATTTCTATAATCAGTTTTACTTAAAATATCCCATATTGCTAACATTAGCTTTTTGTCATTTTTCTTTAAATTCTCAACTGCATTTTTATAATCTAACTCCTTTAGTTTATTGCTTAATTTTAAGACAAAATCCTTGCAAAACTCCTCCCAATTATTTTCAATCATATTTAAAGTCTTCTGATGTGCTTCTAGATCATACTTACCATTAAATAATCCAAATTCCCATGAATCATCATTAATTAGCTTTAAGGTTGATTCAACTAATATTAGGGACTCTATTTTTTCATCTCCAAATTTACTTATATATTCCAAAGCAACTGCTCCTCCCATGGAATATCCTAATAGACAAAAAGATTCTATTTTAAGATGTTCTAGTAATTGATTTAGATCATCGGCAAAATCCTTTATACTTAAATTAGTATTATTGCTAGTTGAGTTTCCGTGACCTCTCAAATCTAATGTTATAACCTTATATTTTTTCGATAAAGATTTCTCCATAAATCTAAAAACCTTATGGTCAGCACCAAATCCATGTAGACATACCAATGCTTTCCCATTACCTACAGTATTATAATATAATTTATTACCATCTTTTAGTAATAAGTATCCCAATGTTCTCACCTCTAGTTTTATAATACCAATATCAATCCTTAAATCAAGTAGGAGGTAATTAATACCTCCTCTCACACCACCGTACGTGCCGTTCGGCATACGGCGGTTCAATTCAAATAATAATCCAAACAACTAATGAGTCCTCGCTTTGCGAGGATTTCTTTTGAT
>Ga0265293_10002043_pt1 | contig 42007 bp, 37 predicted proteins | sample Munlanlewell138R_FD_192505 | JGI IMG/M metagenome (GOLD analysis project Ga0265293, IMG submission 192505) | Leachate microbial communities from a municipal landfill in Southern Ontario, Canada - Leachate well 138R | ecosystem: Engineered > Solid waste > Landfill > Unclassified | place: Canada...
CATCTAGCACTAAATGACGGGACATACGTCATCATGAACAAATAAACCGTCATCCTGAATTTGATTTAGGATCCAACTTGATAATTCTTCAGAACACTCAATTAGTAAAATTATACATATTCTTAAGCATTATTTCATTAATAAGCTGATTAATTTTTACATAATTGTAGTTTCACATCAACTCATTTTAGGTTCATTACATATTTTTTAGCCGTATTTACGCATATCTTAAGAGAGTTTTAGATAGTATCATTATATTTTATTTTTCAAAACTAGGTGTTATACATGAGCGATTTGCTAAACAATGATGAAGTACAAACTATAAACATAGAAGAGACTCTTCAAAACAGTTACCTCGATTATTCTATGAGTGTAATCGTAGGTCGAGCCTTGCCAGATGTTCGTGATGGGCTTAAACCTGTTCACAGAAGAATTTTATATGCGATGGACAAACTAAGCCTATCTCACGGCTCAAAGTTTAAAAAGTCTGCCCGTATAGTTGGTGATGTTATTGGTCAGTATCACCCACACGGCGACACTGCAGTTTACGACGCACTAGTTCGTATGGCTCAAGATTTCTCTATGAGGATGCAACTAGTAGATGGTCAAGGAAACTTCGGTTCCATTGATGGAGACAACGCTGCTGCAATGCGTTATACTGAAGCTAGAATGACAAAGTATGCGGGCGAACTTCTAAAAGATTTGGAAAAAAACACTGTAAACATGATAGATAACTACGATGGCACTACAAAAGAGCCAGATGTTATGCCAACTCGTGTTCCAAACCTACTTATAAACGGCTCATCAGGTATAGCTGTTGGTATGGCTACAAATATTCCACCACACAACCCTAGAGAGATTTTGATGGGGCTTAAAGCGCTACTAGCTGATCCTGATATCTCTCTGGCTGAAATTATGCAACATATAAAAGCTCCTGACTTCCCAACTGGTGGTATCATCTTTGGTAAAAAAGGCATTATGGATGCTTATGAGACTGGTCGTGGACGCATAAAAGTTCGTGCTAAAACTCATATAGAACAAAAAGCAAAAAGAGAAGTTATCATCATTGATGAGCTTCCATACCAGGTAAACAAAGCTAGACTTATAGAAAACATAGCAAACCTAGTAAAAGACAAGATGATAGAGGGCGTTTCTGAAGTTCGTGATGAGTCTGACCGTGATGGTATGAGAGTAGTTATTGAGCTAAAGAGAGATGCTATGAGTGAGATTGTTCTTAACAATCTTTTTAAACAGACTAGCATGCAGACTACTTTTGGTATCATCATGCTCTCTATTTTAAACCAAGAACCTAGAATTTTTGGCATCATTGATATTCTTAAACACTTTATAAATCACCGTAAAACTGTAATCATTCGCCGTACTATTTTTGACCTTGAAAAAGCAAAAGCTAGAGCGCACATCTTAGAAGGACTCAAAAAAGCTATAGATATCATTGATGATGTTATCCGCACTATTCGTGCTTCACAAAACGAAGAAGAGGCTAAAAACAACCTTGTAAGCGAGTTTGATTTCTCTGAGATTCAAGCTGCTAGCATCGTAGCTATGAGACTTGGCCGTTTAACTGGTTTAGAGATAGAAAAGATTGAAAATGAACTAGCTGAACTTATGAAGCTCATAGAGTACCTAGAGTCAATCCTAAAGAGCGAAGAGGTGCTTCATGGCATTATTGGTGAGGAATTTGATGAAGTCCTTGAAGTTTATGGTTCAAACAAACGAAGAACAGAGATAGAAGATGACTATGACGATATAGATATAGAAGATCTCATCCCAAATGAGCCAATGGTTGTGACTATAACTCATAGAGGCTACATAAAAAGAGTACCACTTGTTCAGTATGAAAAGCAAAAAAGAGGTGGAAAGGGCAAGACTGCCATAACTACTTATGAAGATGACTTTATAGAGAGATTTTTCACTTGTAATACCCATGATACGCTTCTGTTTGTAACAGACCGTGGTCAACTTCACTGGTTAAAAGTATATAAGATTCCAGAGGGAAGTAGGATAGCAAAAGGTAAAGCAGTTGTAAATCTTCTTAACCTAATAGCAGATGAGAGAATCTGCTCTATCATTCCAACAACAGACTTTAGCGAAGAAAAAGGACTGGTTTTCTTTACGCAAAAAGGTGTTGTAAAGAGAACAAATTTAAGCGAATTCTCAAACATTAGAAGTAACGGTGTAAGAGCTATAGTTTTAGATGAAGATGATGCGCTAATCACAGCTAAGATAGCTGATCAAGATATTAAGTATCTATTTATAATTACAAAACTTGCACAATGTATAAAATTTGATATAGAGAAGATTCGTGAGCAAGGTCGAAGTACGCGCGGAGTTAGAGGTATCAAGTTTAAACACGAAGATGATGAAGTCATAGATGCTAACATCATTGCAAATGATGAGCAAGAGATTTTAGTTGTATCTGAAAAAGGTATAGGTAAACGTACATCTGCTGGTGAATACCGCTTAACAAATCGCGGTGGTTCTGGTGTTATCGCTATGAAGATGACTAACAAAACTGGTAAATATGTGGTTGGATGTCTAATGGTAGATGAGACTATGGATATGATGGCTCTCACAGTAGCTGGAAAGATGATAAGAGTTGATATGCAAACCATCTCAAAATCAAGCAGAAACACTTCTGGTGTATATATAGTAAAAGGTGATGATGTCGCAAGTGTCTCAAGGTGCCCTAAACAACCAGATGAAGATGATGAAGAAGATGATATAACTCCAATCAGTATATTAGATGTGGAATAGTAGTTGCTTTTTAGGTTCATATTAAAACTTGGAGTTCCAAATGAAAAAAATAATTTCACTTAGCATTATACTTGGTATAGCTTCTGTGTCTTTTATAGGGTGTGCCCAAAAAACAGATAGAGGTCCTAACTCTTATAGAGCTATGAATCAGGACTGTTATGAGCAAAAATGTATAAGAAATAGTTTAGATGAGACATCTGATAAAGCTTCTAAACCAATAAAAAATATTGAAGTACAAAGAGAAGTACCGCAAGATGCACCTATCTTGGAAAAAAATAAAACTTTGAGAATCAGCGTTGTAGGGCAAGGGGTAGCTCCAACAAACACTTCTTCTCCAGCACAAGCTTATGCCTTAGCAAAAAGGGCTGCTGTTGCTGACTCTTACAGGCTTATTGCTGAGAAGGTAAAAGGTGTTTATGTTGAGGGTGATGACTTAATTCAAAATATGATGGTTAAGAGATCAAGCATCCGAACTTCAGTTACTGCTATGGTGAAAAATGCAAATGTTATTGAGACAAATTTCAAAGAGGGTTTATGCGAAGTAGAGATGGAAATAGTTCTATCACACGCGCAATTTGGCCACTAATATTTTTTAGCTCTTTTGCACTTTTAGATGCAAAAGAGTTTATAATATCCTATCGTTATGTTGTAAAAGATGCCACTCTTTACAACGAAACACTCTATATCTCAGAAGCTATGCAAAAATGTAGTGGAACCCCCCAAGAACACTTACTACTAACAACAGATAAAAAAAACAGTTTAAAAGATATTATAAAAAACAATGAAGAAGAGTTTATAGACTTTATCCACAAACTAGGGCTTAGTGTTGAGCACAAGGAAAAAACCACAAACCTTATAAACACATCCACAACAATTTTAACACTAAAAAGTACTTGTTTCAAAGTCGATTTTAATGATAATTTTGCTACAATTGCGCCTTTAAAATAGGGCTCGTAATAGGACATTTTTGTGAAGATTGCAATAGTAGAAGACGATATCAATATGAGAAAATCTTTAGAGATTGCAATGAGCGACTATAAAGAGTTTGAGATTATCACATTTAAAAATGCGATAGATGCTCTTAAAAAATTAGATGCCTCATTTGACTTAGTTATCACAGATATAAATATGCCAAAGATGGATGGTATTGAGTTTGTAAAAGAGTTAAATGGAAGATATGAAGTTATCATAATGACTGGAAATGCAACACTCTCTCGTGCCATAGAGTCCATACAACTAGGTGTTAAAGACTTTTTGTTAAAACCTTTTGATGTTGATACTTTAGTTGCAGCTATAAAAAGAGAAGCTAAAATTCAAAAAGCACAAAAAAAAGCTCCTAAAACTAAGAGCAATAGTAGTGGTTTTCTAGGGAGCTCTAAGGCACTCCAAGAGGTTTTAAAAATAGCAGATAAAGCTTGTAAGACAGATGCGAGCATTTTATTACTAGGAGAGAGTGGAGTTGGTAAAGAGGTTTTTGCAGACTATATCCATAAAAACTCACCTCGTGCCAAAGGTCCTTTTGTTGCGATAAATATGGCAGCTATACCTGAAAATCTTATAGAGAGTGAGCTTTTTGGTTTTGAAAAAGGTGCATTTACGGATGCCTCTGAAGCTAAAGCTGGGCAGTTTGAATTAGCGCAAGGTGGGACACTTTTCTTAGATGAGATAGCAGAGATGCCCTACTCTCTTCAAGCAAAACTCCTTCGTGCACTCCAAGAAAAAGAGGTAAGAAGACTCGGTTCATCAAAGAGTATAAAGATAGATATTCGTGTAGTCTCAGCTACAAACGCGGACTTAACACAAAAGATAAAAGATGGAGAGTTTAGAGAAGATTTGTACTATAGACTAAATACTATTCCTCTAACTATTCCGCCTCTTCGTCAAAGAAAAGATGAGATTTCAGAGATTGCAAATGCGATGATAGAGATCAACTGTAAAAAGTACTCATTTGAGACAAAAACATTAAGCGAAGATGCAAAAGAGCAACTCTTAGCATACGCTTGGCCAGGAAATATTAGAGAGCTTTTATCGGTAATAGAGAGAGCCGTTATACTGAGTGAATCTAGCACAATTAAAGCAGATGAACTTTTTTTACAAAATAAAATACAATAACTAGGAGAAAAAATGTCTAAAAAATATAATGTTGCAGTAGTTGGCGCTAATGGAGCCGTTGGCGAAGAGATTTTAAGAGTCTTAGAAGAGCTTGACTTTCCAATAAAGAAGTTAGTACCACTTGCAAGTAGCAGAAGTGCAGGAAATACAGTTGAGTTTAACTCAAAACAAGTAATGATAAAAGAGCTTACAAGTGATATCTTTGAAAAAGAAGAGATAGAAATAGCACTTTTTTCAGCTGGTGGAAGTGTGAGTGCAAAGTATGCTGAGGATGCTGTAAGAGCTGGTGCGGTTGTAATTGACAACACTTCTCACTTTAGAATGGATGCTGATGTTCCTTTAGTTATACCAGAAGTAAACCCAAGCGACATTGCAAAGTGGAGAGTAAAAGGAATCATAGCAAATCCAAACTGCTCAACTATTCAGATGCTTCAAGTCCTAAAACCTCTTGATGATGCTTACTCTTTAACAAGAGTAGATGCAAGTACATACCAAGCAACTTCTGGTGCTGGAAAGAGTGCTATGGAAGAGTTGGTATCTCAGATGCAAGCCTTTTTTGCATTTAAACTCGATGATGCAGAGCATAAAGCATTTGCACATCAAATAGCTCTAAATGTTATCCCTCAAATAGATGTTTTCATGGATAATGGCTATACAAAAGAAGAGATGAAAATGGTAAACGAAACTAGTAAGATTTTACATAGAGAGGTTCCACTTAGTGCAACCTGTGTTCGTGTGCCTACTCTTCGTGGTCATGCTGAAGCACTTACACTTACATTTAAAGAAGATGTAGATGCGAAAATGGCTACAGATATTTTACAAAAAGCTCCAAATATAGTTATCTTAGATAAACCTAACGAGAGTCTATATCCGATGCCAGCAACTTGTGTAGATAAAAACGAGACTTTTGTAGGTCGCATAAGAGCTGATAACTTTGCAAAAAATATCATCCATCTCTTTGTGGTTGCTGATAATCTAAGAGTTGGAGCTGCTACAAATGCTGTTCGTATAGCACTAAAATGGGCAGAGATGGAGTCTAAATAGTATGTTTGAAAAACTTTTTGAAAATTCTCTGTGGAGTACAAGATTCATAGTTATTTTAGCTGTTATTTTTGGTCTTGTTGGTGCTGTGATTTTATTTGCAGTAGCAAGTGTAGATATCATCTCTACAGCCAAATATGTCTTTGAAACTTATACCACAGGTGCGCATCCAGAAAAATTTCACGAAGATGTAGTTGGTGGAATTATCGGCGCGGTTGATTTGTATCTCATCGGTATAGTTATGCTAATCTTCTCGTTTGGTATCTATGAGCTTTTTATCTCAGATATAGATGCAGCAAAACAGGAAGAGGGAGCTGAGAACAAAGTCCTAGCTATCGACTCACTAGATCAACTAAAAGACAAGATTTCAAAAGTTATAGTTATGGTGCTAGTAGTTGGATTTTTTCAAAAAGTTGGTTACACTAAATACGTCGGTGCTCTAGATTTGTTCTATCTAGCACTATCAATTGCTGCAGTAGCAATAGGCTTATACTTTTTATCAAAAGTAGGTAAAAAGCATTAGTTTTAAGATAAGTAGACTAAAATTACACAACGATTCAAAAGGATAAGAATGAGTAAAATATTTGTAGATGCATGTTTTGGCAAGGAGACTCCGTACACTCCAGTTTGGATGATGAGACAAGCGGGTCGCTATCTACCAGAGTATATGAAAGTTCGAGCTGAGGCTGGAAACTTTTTAAACCTTTGTCATGACCCTAAAAAGGCATGTGAAGTTACGCTTCAACCCGTAGATATTGTTGGAGTTGATGCTGCAATACTCTTTAGTGATATCTTAGTTATTCCAAACGAGATGGGAATGGATTTAAAGTTTATTACAGGTTCAGGTCCAAAATTTCCAAAGCCAATAGTAACAGAAGCTGATGTAGATGCACTCATCGGTGGCGAGGAAGCTGCGTCTAAACTAACTTATGTTTATGAGACTATAGAGCTTATAAAAAAAGAGCTAGATGAAAGAGGCGGAAAAACTGCTCTTATCGGTTTTACTGGTGCTCCTTGGACGCTTGCTACTTATATGATTGAAGGCGAAGGCACAAAGACTTACAATGTTTGTAAGAAGATGATGTACTCAAACCCAGCACTTTTGCACAAGATACTAGGAAAAGTAACAGAAGTTGTAAAAATCTATATGCAAAAGCAAATTGAAGCGGGAATAGATGTAGTTCAAATCTTTGACTCATGGGCAGCTGCTATTGAGCCTGAAAAATATGATGAATTTTCTTGGAAATATATGGTTGAGATTGCTGACTTTTTGAAAGAAAAATATCCTCACATCCCTATCATTATGTTTCCAAAAGGTATCCCTGCATTTTTAGATAAAGTATATGGAAATTTTGAAGTTTTTGGTGTGGATTGGTCAACTCCTATGAGTCTTGCTAAAGAGAAACTTGGGAATAAGTATGTTCTTCAAGGAAATATGGAGCCATGTCGCTTGTACTCAAAAGAAGCTATTACAGAAGCTGTAGAAGAGATTCAAGAGACGATGCAAGGAGAGAGACATATCTTTAACCTAGGCCATGGAATACTCCCAGATGTTCCAGTAGAGCACGCTAAGCACTTTATAAAAGAGTGTCAAAGAGTTAGTAAAAAGTAACAAAAAATGAAAACTATTTTTGGTCCTATAAACTCAAGAAGATTTGGTTCTTCTTTGGGTATAGACCTCTCCCCTGCCCTAAAACAATGTAACTTCGACTGTCTATACTGCGAGCTAGCTCCTGCTGTAACCGTAGATGCTCAAAAGAGCGTTGTAAGTGTTGAACAAATCATTAGTGAGCTAAAAGAGCATCTTGATGAGAAGATTGATGTTATAACCATAACTGCAAATGGCGAGCCAACACTTTATCCGCACTTAGATGAACTCATAGATGCAATAAACCAGATAAAAAACAGTACACAAACTCTTATACTTACAAATAGTGCGATGCTAGTAGATGATAAAGTATTTAATGCTCTTTTAAAACTAGACCAAGTCAAACTCTCTCTAGATGCCATCAGCGATGATATCTTTAACAAGATAGATAGACCTCATAGAGATATAAAAGTAGATGAAGTTGTAAAAAAAGTGCAAGAGTTTAGTAAAGTCTTTACAGGCAAGCTTTTTATTGAGATTCTCTTCGTTCACGGACTAAATGACACCAAAGAAGAGATAGCAAAACTAAACCTCGCACTACTAGGTATAAAAGCCACAAGAATAGACTTAGGAACGATTGATAGACCTCCAGCTTACAATGTTGCTGGGATTAGCTATAAAGAGCTTCATGAGGCTGCTCTGCTCTTTGATAGCGAACTACCAATTCACATCGCATCTAGAATCCACGCAGAGCCAAACCATTCTAAATATTGTAAAGAAGAGATACTAAACACACTAGATAAGAGACCTCTTACTATGGATGATATAGATTTACTATTTGATGAAGAGAGTAAAGAGAGCTTAGAAACTCTTATTAAAGAGCAAAAAATCATTAAAAAAAGAGTTGGAAATTTAGAATTTCTGCTCCCAGAAGTAAATGCAAAAAGAAAAAGAGAAAAATAAGCCAAAAAGCTTGACTTTTGTACCTTCGTAAAGTATAATTTCGGCTCAATATCAATCCGGATTAGCTCAGCGGTAGAGTAGGTGACTGTTAATCACTTGGTCGCTGGTTCGAACCCAGCATCCGGAGCCATTTTTTATTGTTTGGTTTATCCTTATCGGTGCTGAAGCACATCGATTTTGGTTGTAATGGTAAAACTATTTACTTCTTTTAAACGCTTCATATATTCCGGATTAGCTCAGCGGTAGAGTAGGTGACTGTTAATCACTTGGTCGCTGGTTCGAACCCAGCATCCGGAGCCACTTATAACCACCCACAAAAATATTTATTTTGCACACAGACAACAATAATCCACTAAAACAGCTTTTATACCTTTAGAGTCAAAATTTATAAAGAAATGTTGTAGTTTGAATAAACTCATACTTCTTTACATCAACTGCTGGATTACTATCTTGAATCATTGAGACATTAAATTTTAAAAATAGTGTTTTTACTATATTTAGCTTTAATTCAAGTTCATTTGACAATATATTATCTGAAAAATCATCTATCTTTGGCTGATAATATAAAACATATGAAATTGTTGACATATCGGTGATAGGAAAGGTGTAGGCAAAATATGAATTTAATCTTACATTATCTTCAGAGGGATCTATCTCTGGGTCAGTATATTTTACACTCTCAAAAAATCCACCAAAACCAAAATAACCTTGTCCCCTCTCAGAAAAGTTTAACACTCTATATCTCAATCCTCCGCCACCCAACATCTTTCTGCGTATCTCTTTAAATTTATCGTTTTCAAGTTGCACAAAGAGCTCATACCTTAAGTTTTCATCATTAGTGAGTGAGTGAACATATCTAAGGTGTGAAAATACCTCACTTGTATCTGTTACATGATTTGATCTTCCGTACTCACCGGAGAGTTCAGCCCATGTTACATAGCTTTCATTGTTATCATAAGTAATTCTAGTAGAAGCCTTGTACTTATCTTTATCTGTGCTTCCTCTTTTTGTCTCAAGCCCTACTTCAAAGCTTCCTGTTATCCCAGGCTGCTTAGCAATTTCCACTGGAACGATTGAGACAAGTCCAAAAAGATATTGCGAAGCCAAGATGCCAATTAGTATAATTTTCTTCACTGATTTCCTTCTATTTTATAGCTAAAGGGCTACTGCAATCACTCTTTTTATCATCTTTTTCTCCATGGTAGAGTTGAAAAAAATTGCTCGCTTCTCTAAGCTTTTTTATATTTGTATTATTTTATCAAATTATGTTTAGTTTGTCTTGTAACTCAAATGGCTCATATATCAAATTCTATGACTAAAGAGACAAAACTGTGGCATAAAGAAGAAAAGAGAAGGACTTGCTACAAGATTATCTCTAATAGCAAAATCCCTAATTTTAGATGCTTTAGTGAAGTGTTTAAGCTAAAAACATCCACTTTGCAGAGATTACTATAAGAAGTCCTAAGACAATGACGAGCTTATGAAAGTGAAACTCCATAAACGCACTCTTTTTCTTCTTTGTAAATTTTTTATAGAGGTTTGATAGAACTCCAAGAGCTATGATAAGAGCTAACCCTATTTTAAACATCAAGATTTTTTGTAAATCTGTCTCAAACATACCTGCACTTGAATTTATATACTTTGACATCATGATGCCACCTGTGAGGATTAAAAACAGAAGCGTTAAAGGAAAAATCTTAAAACTTCTTTTTCCTAGTTCTTGATTTATCTTCTGCTCATCTTCTTTTGAAAACTTGCTCTTAAGTGCTGAAATCACAGCTAAGTCAGTAAAAACGTAACCTATAAACATAATAGCGAGTATGAGATGAATTATATGTGCGTATGGATAGATAGCTTCCATGGTTTCTCCTATGAATATTTTTATGATTATACTCAAAGAGTATGAATTAAAACTTTACAATCACAAGATGAATTAATCTAGAAGATACTATGATAAAAACTTATTTATGCGTGGAGGGTTTTAGTGTGTTAATGAAGATATTTAAGTATATTTCTATCGCTCTTTTTACTGTTTTACTTATATCTTTCATAACTTTTTTTAAGCCTGTAGTTGGCTTTATGATAGAAAACTACACTTCAAATCTACTTGAGCAAAAAGTAAAAGTAAACTCGTTAAATTTTACGGATTTTACCATTGAAGCTTATATCCAAAACCAAAAAAACAAGATAGAGGCAAGGCTTATAACCCTCTTTCCTCTAAAAATAGAGGCAAGATTTAGCGGAGATATAGAAGCCTTTAAAAAGTATCATAATCTAAGAGGAGAGATTAAAGCAGATGCTAACATCACTTATGATGAAAAACTTATAGTAGATGCAAGCGCTACTCTTTACGATGCAGATGTTCTTGTAGAACTAAAAGAGCTAAGTGATGGCTGGTTTATTGGAGTAGATGCTAAGGCTCTAAATATAGAAAAGTTTAAAAATCAAAATTTACTAGACTTTGAGTTTAGTGGAGTTGTTGACTTTAAACTCATCAAACAAAACAAAGAGTTCACACTAAAGAGCACCCTAGAGAATTTAGCGCTTGGCATCTTAGAGTTAGATGCAAAGGGCGAACTTGAGGAAGAGATGCTAAGGGGCAGATGCTCTCTTACTATGCAAGGAAGAAGAGTGCATCTTGAAAAACTTTTGTTTGACTTAAAGAAGAGTGAACTTTCTATCTCTTTTAAAGAGTTTGGAGGAGATTTAACTCTTCTTTTTAAAGATGAAAAACTTAGCTTAGATGCCAAAGCCTTGCATCTAGAAAAACTCTTAACTTTCATAAACTACAAAGATATCGCAAGTGGAGTTGTAGATATAAAAGGCGAGTTAGATATTAAGAGCAAAAAGAGTAGTCTATTTTTATCCTCAGCTAAAATCTTAGGTTTTGAAAAAGAGTTAAAAAATGTAAAACTCAGCATCCCCTCCTTAGAAGTTTTAGATAAAAAACTTAGCTTTATCTACACTCTAGATGCTACTTTTTTAAAAAAATCTTTTAACTTCTATGGAAATCTTTCTTACAAAGATAGACTCCACATAGTCGCCTCAAGTAGTGATTTTAAATCAAAAAGTCGCTTTGAGATAAATAACAAAGAGCTAAGCATAAGTGTAAAAGAACTAGATATAGAAGAATTTTTTGAGTTTTTAGAGCTAAAGTCTCCTGCTTCTGGAGTTATAGACTTAGCTGCAAAGGGAGATTTTAAGAAGTTTATCTTCTCTCTTAACTCAGATGCGAAGCTTAGTGGACTAAGTGTTAAAGCTTATGCTGATGGTTTTTTTATAACAGATACAAAAGAGTTAAACTCAAAGTTTAAGCTCTCCTCAAAACTAGGCAAAGAAGAGCTGCAAATAAAAGGTACAGCATCTTATAAAAAAGAGTTTAACTTAGATGCAAGTAGTTCTAGTTTTGGGGCAAAAAGCAGCCTTACATTAAGGGCTGAGAGATTTGAGTTTTATACTAAAAACCTTGATATGCAAAAGCTCTCTAAAGCCTTTAGTAAGCCCGATTTTGCTTTTGGCAAAATAGACTTTTTAGCCAGTGGAGATTTTAAAAACATAGCTTTTAGTATCCGCTCTAAAGAGTTAAGACGAAATATGCATCTACAAAACATAAGTGACTATATATCTTTTGATTTAAGCGGATCTTACAAAGATAACAGACTAAGTATAAGAGATAAAATCAATCTACACCATAAAACAAATATACTACCTCTAAAGATAGATGCCAACATCTCTTTAATCGCCCCATATAATTCAAAAGGCTCCTTAGTTCATAAAGGGGACAAGATTATAGTTGAGTCATTTTCTTTTGAAGATGAGCAGATTAAAAGCAATTTTGAAGTAGATATCCATGAACTCTATCTTTATAAGGCAGCATTTAGTAGCCCTCTCTATGGAGCGCTTCATATAGAAGCATCTCACAGTGATATACTGCGTATTAAAACAGAGAGTTTTGGCGGAAAATTAAGCGTCTCTCTTGATAGAAGTGATATTTTAGTAGATATTGACCAGATTGAAGCCAAAAAAGTAGCATACCTTTTTGATAAAGAGTCTCCCTTAGAGAGTGGGATTATAGATGGAGTGGCAAACTATAAGATAAAAGAGAAAAAAGCAAATACTGAGATAGTTCTAAGAGATGCGACTATTAGTGGTATAGATATTGACAAAAAACTGAGAAATATTGATGATATGCTAGGTTTGAATGTTATCAATATGTCAAAATCAATCTTCTCTCATTACTATATTGATAAAAAACAAGAGACAAAGATTTCTCAACTACAACTGGATTTGTCTCTTGCTAATAACAATATAAAACTTGATGATATAGCCCTAAAAACACAAGAGTTTTTAATAGTAGCCCAAGGAAACATAGAAGATAATGGTGATATCAAAAAACTTGATGTAAGCATAGTAGATAAAAATGGCTGCGCAATCATTACTCAAGCCTTAAGCGCAAATATTAAAGAGCCAAAGATAGCAAGGACTTCTTCAATCCTTGTTAACATAGCTCAAGGTATTCCAACATCTATCTTAAGCTCCACAAAAAAGTTAGTCGATTTTGGGGCGAGTTCTATAGATGACATAACATCTTTTGGATTGAAGCAGATTCTTAAAAGTGACACAAATGTCTCTATCTCTTCTGACTTCATCTCTAAAAGTCGTTCATTTGGAAAGTTTGTTTCTGGTATGATTATGCCTAGTGGATGTGAAGTTATCTACTCTGGCAAAGTTATACATCCAGCAAATAGTCAAAAGGATACAAAATGAAAAAGAATTTTAAAGCACTAAATATTAAATGTGGTGGTTGTGCAAACACCGTAAAAGAGTCTCTAAGAGAAGATTTTGGAGAAGTTGAAGTTGATTTAGAACAAGAGCCTAGAGTTGTAAGTGTTGAGATAAAAGACGATGAGCACGAACAACTTTTTCGTAAAAAAATGAGAAAACTAGGTTATCCGATGGAAGATGAAAAATTAGGCAAATTTGAATCAACTGGGCTTAAAGCAAAGAGCTTTGTATCTTGTGCTGTTGGGAAAATGAACCAATAATTCAAAAAAAATCATCTCATCCAAACCATTTAATCTTTGGATGAGAATAGCTACAAAAACGGTACAAACTGGTTTTAAACCCCAAAAAACAGGGATTATGGTTTGTCTATCATATATCCCATGCCTCTAACATTTAGGATGAAATCCTCTTTTAGATTTTTCTTAAACCTATTTATCTCAGCCCTGATAGTTGCATTATCTACGAGTTGCTCACTCCATACATAGGTTTGAAACTGCTCAAAATCGACTACCATTCCTCTGTTTCTTGCAAGTAAATCTATCATTTGGGACTGTTTTTTTGTAAGAACTTGTGGTTCATCATTAAAAAGAAGAAGACTGTGCTCTTGGTCATAACTGTAATTTTTAGAGATTCTAAGATGCACTCTTGGTCTCTCTTTTTCTAGTTTTACTCGGTTAATACGAAGAGCTAACTCTTTTAAATGAAATGGTTTTTTCAGATAATCATGACATCCCAAATTATAAGCGCGAGAGATATCTTCTATATCTACAAGTGCGCTTATATAGATAACGCTTACATATATTTTTAAGAGATGCAACTCTTCTAAGAAAGAGAGTCCATCCATTCCAGGTACGTTGATGTCTAAAATAAGTAAATCGTAAGAGTTTGTTTTAATAGCTTCAAAAGCCTCAAGCCCATCAACGAAAGACTCCACTTTATGTCCATCAGACTCTAGGTACTCGCATATAGACTCATTCAACATCAGCTCATCTTCAAGCAGCAAAATTTTCATCAATCACCCATCATTTTAAATATATACTTAAATACTGTCTCATTAGCATCTGAAGATACAGAGATTTTCACATCCTCTTCTTCGCAGATACTTCTAACAAGTCCTAGCCCTATTCCAAAGCCATCAGCCTTCTCTTCTTCTCTATAATACTCATGAAATACCCTTTGTGTATCTTTGATGGTTTTTGCCTTTGAGCCCATTGCAAACTCTATATTTGCACCGATTTGAACAAGTGTTACTGTTATGACCTCTTTTGGGAGTGTGTACTTTATAGCATTTGTTATAGTGTTATCTACTATTCTTTGAAGCTTTGTACCATTAAAATATATGTGCATCTCATTTGTATCAATCTTGTTGTTAAAACTCACTTTTGACTGCTGGGCCACTTCTGTAAAAAAGTCTATTCTACTATTTATATAATTAGCAAAGTTTATAACTCTTTTTGGATACTCAACTTGATCTTTTTTTACCAAATAACTCAAATCATCATAGATGCTAAAGATATTTTTAACAGCAGCTTCTATCTTAGAGAGTTGCCTATCTCGTGGATTTTTCATCAGATAGAGTTCTATGGACATAAGTATAACACTAAGAGGTGTATTTGTCTCATGCACTGTATATCTTAAAAACTCTTTTTGAGATTTTAGTAAGTCTTGTGAAAACTTTTTCTCTTTTTTTAAGTTTTCATTGATGGATTCAAGTTTTGACATTTTTTGAAGAACTTTCTCTTCTAATCCTTGGTTTAGCTCTCTTAGTGTGTGTTTTTGTTCACTTATTGTCTCTACCATGCTATTTGCATAGCCTACCATTATTTTAAAATCTTCAAAAAACATAGCTTGTGGATCAAGTTTTTGTTCAGTATGCGCACTCTCTTTAAAAAATTTCATAAAAATATCTATATCTCGTTGCAGTATCGCATTGAAAAGTTTATAAAATCCGAGCATTATCGCAAAAAGTATAAAAGCCAAAGTAGCGATAGATAAAGTTTTTTTAATCATTAATGACTTTAACTCTTTTTCTATCTCTACATTTTTAGCATCTCTGTTATTTTCCTTATAGTCACTCATAATCCGCTGTTCAACCAATGTTTTTTCATACTCTTCATAATTCTCTTTGATTAGCACAGATACAAAAACTATGGTAAAAAGCAGTATATATAAGGTGGTAAAAAGATTTGCTTGTTTGATTGTTGTTGATTTATCTTTTCGTATAAAGTTTATTTGAAGTGCGTTTAGAATTTTTTTCATGTCAAGGATTATAACAACATTTGTAAAGTTTGACTATAATTCGACCTATTTAATAAAAGGACTCAAATGTTTAGAAAAACACAACTAAAGACTTATGACTTAAGCACTGAGGAGTTAAGTAAACTCCAATGGGCAAAAGTATCTACAAGTAGAGGTGATATCTGGTTAAAGCTTTTTCCTGAAGAAGCTCCAAACACAGTTGCAAACTTTGCGCACTTAGCAAGCAGTGGTTTTTACGATAACCTCAACTTTCACCGTGTAATTCCAGGTTTTATGGCACAAGGTGGATGCCCAACTGGAACTGGAACTGGTGGACCTGACTGGGCTATAGCGTGTGAGACTGCACAAAACACTTCTCGTCACACAAGAGGAACTCTATCAATGGCGCACGCTGGACCAAACACTGGTGGAAGTCAATTTTTCATCACTTTTGTAGCAACTCCTCATCTTGATGGTGTTCACACAGTTTTTGGTGCTATTGAAGAAGATGATGCTGATAGTTTTGCAGTTCTTGACTCTATCAAAGGTCAAGATGCTATAAACTCTATAGAAGTTTTAGAGACAAAGTAATTTAAAAATACCACCTAGTTTCACCTCTTCCGGGGAGGAGCTATAAGAAAATCAGAAGAGGAGTTAAAAATCTTAGTACATATCTGTTGTAGTGTAGATAGTCACTTTTTTTTACAAAAACTCCAACTTGACTTTCCAGATGAAAAACTCACAGCCTTCTTTTATGACCCAAATATCCATCCATATTTAGAATATAGACTCAGACTTTTAGATGTTAAGCGCTCATGCAGGAAACTTGGCATCCAATTAATTGAGGGCGAATATGATTATGAGAGTTGGTTGATTGCTGTAAAAGGGCTTGAGAGGGAGAGAGAAAAAGGTGCGAGATGCGAAGTCTGTTTCGATAGACGCTTTGAAGTTAGTGCAAAAAAAGCTCTTGAACTTGGAGAAAAAAAGATAACTACAACACTTCTTGTTAGCCCTTTAAAATCTCAAGAACAACTAAAAAGAAGCGGTGATGCTTTTTTTAAAAAGTATGGAGTTGAGTTTATTGCACTTGACTATCGCTCAAACGGCGGTACGCAAGACCAAAGCAGAGTTACAAAAGAGGAGATGCTCTACCGTCAAGACTATTGTGGTTGCATCTATGGTTTAACTATGCAAAGAGAAGAACAAGACCGTATTATGGATGAGATGTTTTCACCCATCTCTAACTCTACGCTTCCCTCTTCCATAGAAGAACGCCTTGCTATGTATGAAAAAAGAGTCGAACTTGAAGAGCAAAATATCGCCTACAAGATAGTAAAAGAGAAGTTTTTAAACTATAGAGTTTTTAACTTTAAACTAACAAAAGGCAAGAGCGAAATTATCCCAGCCTACTCTCTTTGCTACTCCATGCTTGATAGAAAAAAGGCTGATGGCCGCATAGAGTTTGAAGATAAAAGGATTCACTATTTCAATCGTGATGAGATAAAGTTTATAGAATTAAACTACTTTAATGAGCTATCTAGTTCAGACTATAAAAATATAAAAGAGCTAATCTTTAACCCTCCAACATTTGATGAAGAACTTAACATTAGACGCCTCATAGAACCAAATCCATACTCTCTATCTGCTATCATTATAGTTGAATGCATACTTGATGCAAAACTCTCAATAACACTAGATGCCACTACTTATCAAGACACAAAAGAAAAACTACTCTTAATATAGTGCTTTTTTATATGAAAATATTGTGCACTAATCTCTAAAGTGTGAGAGAAAATCCTTTTTACTAATGATTGTATAATCTTTTTTTAGCTAAAATATCCAAAAATTATTATAAGGCTTCTTAACTATGATTATGGATGTTATGGAAATTCAAAAGATAATACCTCATCGTTTCCCTTTTTTGCTGCTAGACCGTGTAACACAAATTGTTAAAAATGAAACTCTTGTTGGTTTTAAAAATGTAACTATTGGCGACAATGTTTTTCAAGGACACTTCCCAGGTCACCCTATTTATCCAGGAGTGATGATTTTAGAAGGAATGGCTCAAGCTGGTGGCATACTTGCATTTAAAAGTATGGATGACATGACAGAAGAAGAAGCTGCAAACAAAGTTGTTTACTTTATGAGCATAGATAAGGCTAAGTTTCGCGCACCTGTAAAGCCAGGCGATAGACTAGAGTATCACATCAGTGTTATAAAAAACAAAGGTGCTATTTGGATATTAGAGGGTAAAGCTTACGTAGATAATGTTTTAGTTTCTCAAGCTGAACTTAAAGCAATGATAGTAGATAAATAACTAAATATTTATGAAAAAACAAAAGTTTAAAACATAAAGAGAATAAATGTCAAACAGTAAAATTTCCCCTCATGCAATTATAGAAGATGGTGCGAAGATAGGCAAAGATGTTGAGATAGGAGCATTTTGTTTTATCTCAAAAGATGCAACCATAGGCGATGGCACTAAGATAGCACAAAGTTCTTGCATCTATGGAAAAACAACTATTGGAAAGAACAATATTATCTTCTCTCACGCAGTTATAGGCTCAATCCCTCAAGACTTAAAATATGCTGGAGAAGAAGTTGAACTCATCATTGGTGATAATAATAAAATAAGAGAGTTTACACTCTTTAACCCAGGAACTAAAGGCGGTGGTGGAAAGACTATCATAGGAAACCACAACCTTTTTATGGGTTATGTACATTTGGGTCACGATGTTATTATCGGAAGCCACTGTATCTTAGCAAATGCAGCAACTTTAGCTGGACATGTTGAAGTTGGAGATTTTGCTGTTATTGGCGGAATGACGCCTATTCACCAGTTTGTACATATTGGAGATTATGCTATGGTAGGCGGTGCATCTGCTCTTGCTCAAGATGTACCTCCTTTTTGTATGGCTGAGGGAAATCGTGCGACACTTAGGGGACTAAACCTTACAGGACTTAGAAGAAATCTAGATAGAGAAGATATAAATGAGCTAAAATCTGCCTACAGAGAGCTATTTGAGTCTGGAAAACCCCTAAAAGACATTGCAAGCGAGCTTATTGAGACATCTCAAAATCACTATGTAAAAGACTTATGCGACTTTGTGTTAAAAACAAAAAGAGGCATACCTTTTGAGAGAAAAAGTAGTGCTCAAAGAAAAAATAATAAAAAATTTAGTGATACAGACGAGTAAAAGGAAGTAAAATATGATTCATAGACATTGTAGTTTTTGTGACGCAAGTGAGAGCGAAGAAAATCCCCTAATAGCTGGTAATGGCGTTTACATCTGTAAAAACTGTGTAATTTCAGCTTATAAAATAATGTTTGGCGATGAAAAAGAGTCTCTAAGAGCAGATGATGAAGAGCTTTTAGAAGCTGTAAATAATCTAATGACTCCAAAAGAGTTAAATGAGTTTTTAGGCGAATATATTATAGGTCAAGAGAGAGCTAGAAAACTACTAAGTGTTGCAGTCTACAACCACTATAAAAGAATCTTTAAAACGAAACATATAAAAGATGATGATACAGAGATAGCAAAGTCAAATGTTTTACTAATTGGTCCAACAGGAAGTGGTAAGACACTTATGGCTCAAACTATTGCAAGAGTTTTAAATGTTCCTATAGCTATTGCAGATGCGACAAGTCTAACTGAAGCTGGATATGTTGGAGAGGATGTTGAAAATATTTTAACAAAACTCATTCAAGCATCTGATGGTGATGTAGCAAGAGCTGAGCAAGGCATAGTTTTTATAGATGAAGTAGATAAAGTCTCACGTATGAGTGAAAATCGCTCTATTACAAGAGATGTCTCAGGAGAGGGAGTTCAACAAGCACTTCTTAAAATCATAGAAGGCGCTGAAGTAAATATTCCACCAAAAGGCGGAAGAAAGCACCCAAATCAAGAGTTTACTACAATTAACACTACAAATATTTTATTTATCTGTGGTGGTGCTTTTGATGGACTTGATGAGATACTTAAGAAAAAACAAGGTGATAATGTCTTAGGTTTTGGGCACGATAAAAAGAGCAAGCAAGAGAGAAAAATGACTTACGATATGGTAGAACCAGATGATTTGATCTCTTATGGTCTTATACCTGAGTTAGTTGGAAGGCTACCTATCATCGCATCTCTAAATGAGATAAGCGAAGAAGATATGGTTCGCATCTTAACTGAGCCTAAAAACTCTCTTATAAAACAGTATAAAAAACTATTTCTTATAGATGAAGTAGAACTTAATTTTGAAGAAGATGCACTAAAGGCTATTGCCGCAAAAGCTATTAAAAGAAAAACAGGGGCGCGTGGACTTCGTGCAATACTTGAAGAAAATATGATAGATATAATGTATGAGCTCCCTGATTATGCAGGTTATGAGGTTCTAATTACCTCAGAAGTTATTAATGACAATGTCGCACCAGTCTATATAAAAAAGTCAACTAAAAAGATCGCGTAAGTATAATATACAACAAATTTAAGGACAAAAGATATGATATTTAATAAACTAGTAGGACTTTTCTCTAACGATTTATCTATAGACTTGGGAACTGCAAACACTATTGTTATTGCAAAAGGCCGCGGTATTATTATAAATGAGCCATCAGTTGTTGCAGTAAAAACAGAGAGATATGGGCACCAAAAAGTTTTAGCAGTTGGTCATGAAGCTAAAGAGATGGTTGGTAAAACTCCAGGAAATATCAAGGCTATTCGTCCTATGAGAGATGGTGTTATTGCTGATTTTGATATGACTGAGAAGATGATTAGAAAGTTTATCGAAAAAGCGCATGGAAGAACTTCTCTTATAAGCCCTAGAATCATAATCTGTGTACCTTATGGCTTAACTCAAGTTGAGAGAAAAGCTGTTCGCGAGTCTGCTCTTAGTGCAGGAGCAAGAGAAGTATTTTTAATTGAAGAACCGATGGCAGCTGCAATTGGAGCGGGCATCGATATCCGCGAACCACAAGGTAATTTAGTTGTTGATATCGGTGGTGGAACTACTGAAGTTGGAGTAGTCTCACTTGGCGGTTTAGTTCTCTCAAAGTCCATTAGAACGGCTGGAGATAAGCTTGATAAAGGCATTATTGACTACGTAAAGAAAAAATATAACCTTCTTATAGGCGAGAGAACTGCCGAAGAGATTAAGATAAACATTGGAACTGCTGTAACGCTTGCAGAAGAGTTAACTATGGTTGTAAATGGTCGTGATCAAGTAGAGGGACTTCTAAGCTCAGTTGAACTAACAAGTGAAGATGCAAGAGAGGCTATGAAAGAGCCACTAAAAGAGATAGCTGAGGCTCTTCGTGATGTACTAGAGAAGATGCCACCAGATTTGGCTGGGGATATTGTAAATCACGGTATTATCCTAACTGGTGGTGGAGCTCTAATTCGCCAACTTGATAAATATCTAGCTGATATTGTAAAAGTTCCTGTTTATGTCGCTGATGAGCCACTTCTTGCAGTTGCTCGTGGTACTGGTCGCGCCTTAGAAGAGATAGACCTACTCCAAGAACTTTTCGAAAATGAATAAAGGGCTTTTAAGCTTTTTTCTACTCTTTATAGCACTCTTTGTGAGTGCGCTCTACTACACAAACACTATTCAAGGCCCATTAATTTCGGCTCTAAACTACTTCAAATCACACTATCACAACTCAACAGAGTTTATACAAAATAGTATAGATAAACATATTTTTCAAGCAAAAACTATAGCCTCACTAAAAGATGAACTTCAAAACTATGAAAATAACCATCTTGTTATGCAACAGATGGCATCTGAGATAAATGACCTCTTTAAGGCAAATAATTCTAAGTTAAGTATTAATCCAAAAGTTCAATTAGTCCGCTCTCTCTCTTATCAAAAGTTTGGTGATTTAAATAGAGTCTGGTTAGATATAGATGACTACAACGCTTCAAAAATCTACGGTTTAACATATAATGAACTTGTAGCTGGAATAGTGGTTTCTCAAAATAAAAAACCATTAGGACTATTAAATAGAGATATCCAAAGCTCTTACTCTGTCTACGTTGGCAAAGCTCATGCTCCTGGAATAGCCCATGGAAACAATGCCAAAAATCTAGTTGTAAAGTTTATACCTGCTTGGTTTAAGGTAGAAATAGGAGATGAAGTTATAACTTCTGGTTTAGATGAGATATTTTTTAAAGGTTTAAAGGTTGGACGAGTAGTCTCCATAAGCAAGTCACAAGGTTACCAAAATGCCCTTATAGAGCCATATTATGAATCAAACGACCCTAACTATTTTTATATGATAAAAGAGCTAAAATAGGATATCTCTATAAAAATAAATAATTGAATGCTCTGAACAATGATTATGTTGGATCCTGAATCTAGTTCAGGATGACGGTTTGTTTGTTTAGGATGACACCTATTTCGTCATTTTGTACTTGATACAGAATCTAGTTTATAGATTAATCAGAAGGTTCAATTAAAAATAAATTTCTAACCGCCCACTTTATAGAATTTTCTCTTACTATTTTTATACTATAAATAGAGTCTAAGTTTTGATTGAAGCCTCTAGGATAGTAAAATAGTAAAAAACTCACGGCTTCTCATCAAAAATTAAGTGCTTTTTACCTATAATAAAAAAATTTATTATACTAGCTTAAATACATAAAGTCTCCTCTGCTTAAAGGACTTTGTGCAAAGGGAAAAAATGCCAAAACGCACCGACATACACACGATTTTACTTATAGGTTCTGGTCCTATTATCATTGGTCAAGGTTGTGAGTTTGATTACTCAGGAACACAAGCTGTAAAGACTTTAAAAGAACAAGGTTTTAGAGTTATTCTTATCAACTCAAATCCAGCAACTATTATGACGGACCCTGAGTTTGCAGATAGAACTTATATAGAACCAATCACTGAAGATGTTATAGCGCGCATCATTAAAAAAGAAAAAGTAGATGCAGTTCTTCCAACTATGGGCGGACAAACTGCACTTAATGTTGCTACAAAAATGTTTGCAAAAGGAATGCTCGATGGTGTGGAGTTTTTAGGTGCATCCCCTGAAGCTATTCATAAAGGCGAAGACCGTTCTGCCTTTAATGAAGCTATGACAAAAATCGGTATGGATTTACCAATAAGCCGCAATGCTTACAGCGTTGATGAAGCTATGGAAGTTGCAAAAGAACTCGGTTTTCCTGTAATTTCAAGAGCCTCTTTTACACTCGCTGGTGGCGGTTCAGGCGTAGCTTACAACATGGAAGAGTTTAAAAAACTAGCACAAGAAGGCATCTCAGCATCTCCAGTTAACGAGATAGAAATCATGGAGTCGATGCTAGGTTGGAAAGAGTATGAGATGGAAGTTATCCGTGATAAAGCTGATAACTGCATCATCGTTTGCTCCATTGAAAACTTCGATCCTATGGGTGTTCATACTGGAGATAGTATCACAGTTGCACCTGCTCTTACTCTAACAGATAAAGAGTACCAAAGAATGCGTGATGCATCTTTTGCAATTTTAAGAGAAGTTGGCGTTGATAATGGTGGATCTAACGTTCAATTTGCAATAGATCCTAAAACTGGTAGGATGATAGTTATAGAGATGAATCCTCGTGTATCTCGTTCATCTGCTCTTGCATCTAAGGCTACAGGTTATCCTATTGCAAAAGTTGCGACTCTTCTTGCTATTGGTTACACTTTAGATGAAATTACAAACGATATCACAGGAACTCCAGCATCTTTTGAACCATCAGTTGACTATATAGTAACAAAAGTTCCTCGCTTTACATTTGAGAAATTTCCAGAGGCTGTAAATACACTAAGTACAAGCATGAAGTCAGTTGGCGAAGTTATGGCAATAGGTAGAACCTTTAAAGAGTCTATGCAAAAAGCACTCTGCTCTCTTGAGACTGGCATCTGCGGCTTTGAGCCAATGGAAGGTGATGATGAGTTTATTAAGCATGAAATTCGCCGTCCAAATGCAGATCGCGCACTCTATGTGGCTGAGGGATTTCGCCGTGGTATGAGCATAGAAGAGATGTTTGACACTTGTGCTATTGACCCGTGGTTTTTATATCAGCTCCAAGAGATAGTTGAGTCTGAGAAGAGAATCACAAAAGAGATACTCCAAGATGCTACTCTTATGAGAAGTATCAAATCTGATGGTTTTTCTGATAAAAGAATCGCTCAGCTTATAAGCAAAGAGCAAAAAATAACAGAGATGCAAGTATATGATGCTAGAAAAAAACTAGGCATCTCATTAGAGTTTAACGAGGTTGATACTTGTGCAGGAGAGTTTGAAGCACTGACACCTTATCTCTACTCAACTACAAATATTGCTGCCTCTCCTGATGCTAAAAATAGAGTTAGCGATAAGAAAAAAGTCCTCATCCTTGGTGGTGGACCAAACAGAATCGGTCAAGGAATTGAGTTTGACTACTGCTGTGTTCATGCTGCTTTTGCACTAAAAGAGATGGATATAGAGACCATCATGTACAACTGTAATCCTGAGACTGTCTCAACTGACTATGATACTTCTGATGTTTTGTACTTTGAACCTATTGACTTAGAACATGTTAGAGAAGTGATAGAAAATGAGCAACCAGATGGCATCATCGTTCACTTTGGTGGGCAAACTCCTCTAAAGTTAGCAGATAGCTTAACTAAGATAGGAGCAAAAATTGCAGGAACTCCATCAGCGGTTATTGACCTAGCAGAAGATAGAGAGCAGTTTTCTAACTTTGTAAAAAAATTCAACCTAAAACAGCCTGAAAATGGACTAGCAAGAACTAAAGAAGAGTCTTACATCATAGCTGGGAAGCTAGGCTTTCCTGTTCTCGTCCGCCCATCTTTTGTTCTTGGTGGTCGCGGTATGAGAATTGTCTATACAGAAGATGAACTTAAGCAATATATGGACTTAGCAATCTCAGTATCAAATGAAGCTCCTGTTCTTATAGACAAGTTTTTAGACCAAGCTATTGAGCTTGATGTTGATGCTATTAGTGATGGCAAAGATGTATATATCGGCTCTGTTATGGAGCATATCGAAGAAGCAGGTATTCACTCAGGGGATAGCGCTTGTTCACTCCCTCCTATAAACCTCTCAAAAGAGTTGATACAAAGAGTAGAAGAGCAGACTCAAACAATAGCACTAGGGCTAGGTGTTGTTGGACTTATGAATGTTCAATACGCAATTTATAAAGATGAAATATATCTTATAGAGGTAAATCCAAGAGCATCAAGAACTGTTCCTTTTGTCTCAAAAGCTACAGGGATGCCACTTGCAAAAGTTGCAACTCGTGTTATGGTTGGAGAGACACTAAGAAACTCTCTAAAATACTACGATAAGTACAATATAGTCCAAGAAGTAAATGGGCTCCTTAAGCCAAAATTAAAGGGTCATATCTCTGTAAAAGAGGCAGTTTTTCCTTTTCATAAACTCTACGGAGCTGACTTAGTTCTTTCTCCTGAGATGAAATCAACTGGCGAAGTTATGGGAATAAGCTCAAACTTTGGAGTTAGTTTTGCAAAAGCTCAACTCTCAGCTGGAAATAAAATTCCAAAGAGTGGAACATGTTTCTTATCTTTTGTAGATACAGATAAAGTTCACGCTTGCGAGATAGCATCTGGACTTCATAAACATGGTTTTAAACTAGTAGCAACTAAAGGCACTCAATCGGTAATTGAGAGTGCTGGCATCCCTTGTGAAGTGGTTTTAAAGATTTCTGAGGGCCGTCCAAATATTGAAGATAGTATGAAAAATGATGAGATTGCTATGGCACTAAATACATCTGATAACAACACTTCAAAAAAAGATGCAATAGTTATTCGTCAAGAAGTTTTAAAGAGAAATATTCCATATTTTACAACTCTAAGTGCTGCTAGAGCACTTATCTTAGCTCTTGATGAGATGGGCGATGACTCATGGCTAGATTCAAAAGCCATCCAAGACTTCCTCGCTTAAACGTGAAAGTAATTCTGGCTCAAACCGACACCACTGTCGGTTTTTTATCTCAAGATGCAAAGAGGCTAAAAGAGATAAAAAAAAGGAGCCAGACTAAACCCTTTATCAAAGTATATAGAGATCTCAAAGCTCTAAAATCATCTAAAATCAGAATCCCTCAAATATTTAAAAATAGTGTACGAAGAGCTAAAAAAACCACCTTTATAGTTAAGAACTCCGCTTTTAGAGTGAGTAAGAGTCCGCTTCATTCTCAACTCTTAAGAGACTTAGCGTGGCACTACTCTACTTCTGCTAATGAATCGGGACAAGATTTTGATTTGCTCTTTTGTGCAGATAAAGCTGATATAATAGTGCAAAATAGAGATGGGCTTCATCAAAGGAACTCCTCATCTTTATATATTATAAACAATCAAAAAAGGAGAAGACTCAGATGATAAAAGCTCTTCAAGCACTACTTACTGGTATGTTTGTCACATTTATTTTAGATTTTTTCATATTTTTGGGTCTGCAAAAGCACTATATAAATTTTTATGAAGTTAAGGTTTACTACAATATTTTGTTTGTAGATCATCAAAATGTCTTCTTATTTATGCTCTTTTCTGTTCTAACAGGTTTTGCAATTATCTATATAAAAAACCTAAAAATTTCAGCTATTTTTATCTCTCTTCTCTTTGTTATCTCGCTCTCAACACTCTATCCTACTATTGGATATGCCCTAGGAGAGAAGATGTTTATGCAAAAAAATGTAACTCTAAAAAACAAGAAAAACATCTTTGTTGGAGATATTTACTATGAGGGAAGAGAGATAATCACCTTTTATGATTATGACCTTAAAAAAACAATACTAATAAATAAAAAGGATTTAATTAGATGAAACATATTTCGAGTTTGGCAAGTGGCGTAGCACTGGGAAGTGCAGGAGTTGTTATGATGAGTATTTTAAGTGGTTGTGAGGCGCAACAACAAGAGCAACAACAGCAAAATCGCTTTTTGGTAATTGAGCAACAAGCAAATGGCAAATATATAGTGGCTGAAGAGATGCCTACTGATGGGCCAAACAGAGCTATCATCCGCGAAAAAGATGCTAACGGAGAGACTGTAGAGCGTTTTATGAGCGAGGAGGAGATGAAAGCGTTAGCCGAACAAGAGTATAAAAAAGTCCAAGATGGAAGTTCTGAGACTCTCAAGAGTGGAGATAGTAGTGCTGGAATGGGCTTAGCTGGAACAATACTCGCAGTAGCGGCTGGTTCACTTTTGGGAAATATGATAGGTAACGCACTTATGAACAACAAAAACTTTGCGAAAAATTCAGCAAGCACAAACAAAAGTGCCTATAGTCGTTCAACATCTCCTAGTGCATCTAAGAGTTCATCTTCTAAAAAAAGTTTTTTTGGTGGAACAAACTCTAAGAGTTCTACACAAGGTAGCAGGAGTTATGGCGGATGATAAGTTTAAAAAAGATAGATAGCTTAAGTGATGCAACTCTAGAAGAGTTGGGTTTTACTTGGCATACGGATAGTGATGCAACTAAATATATAAACAACGAACTAGTAGTTATAACTCAAGCTGAGGCTGAGGCTTTCTATGAGGCAGGAAATGAGATATATGAGATGTTTGTTGCTGCTGCTGAGCATGTGATAGAGAACAATCTTTTCTTTGAGCTTGGCATCCCATTTAATCTTGTTGAGATGATAAAAAAAAGCTGGGAGAGCGATGTTCACTGGCATATTTATGGCCGTTTTGATTTAGCTGGTGGACTTGATGGTAAACCTATAAAACTTATAGAGTTTAATGCCGACACGCCTACCTCACTCTTTGAAACTGCCTTACTGCAATGGGCTTTGTTAAAAGAAAATAGTATGAATGAAGATAGTCAATTTAACAATGTTTATGATGCGATTAAAGAGAATTTTAAAAGGCTTATTACTTTAAATGACGATACAGAACTTTTTGATGAGAGATATGATGGTTGGAAGATTCTCTTCTCAAGCGTTGAAGGAAATGATGAAGAAGAAGCTACAACAAGACTACTTCAGCAGATGGCTACAGATGCAGGATTTAACACTGGTTTTGAGTACCTGCACAATGTTAGATTTGATGAAGAGGGAATCTTTGACGGGGATGAGAACCAATATGAGTACTGGTTTAAACTCTATCCTTGGGAAGATATAGGAAGTGGTGAGCCAGAACTTGCAACCACACTAAATAGCATTATGCAAAACCAACAAGCTATCATCTTAAACCCAGCATATACACTTTTGTTCCAATCAAAGGGCATTATGAAGATTATGTATGACCTGTTTGCTGATAGTCCTTACCTACTTCAAACCTCATTTGAGCCATTAGATGCCATCAAACAAGTTGAAAAAACTGTGTTTGGAAGAGAAGGCGCTAACACTAAAATCATAGATGCTAGTGGTAAAACTCTTGAGCAAACTGATGGAGAGTATGGTAATTATAAAAAAATCTATCAAGAGTATGTTGAGTTTAATGCAGATAAAGATGGAGCAAAATATCAGGCTGGTCTCTTCTTTGCGTATGAGTCGTGTGGACTTAGCTTTAGAAAAGGCTCTGAAATAATGGACAATATGAGTAAGTTTGTAGGGCATGTTATAGCATAAGCGAGAATAATTTTCTCGCCTACCTACAAGTTTTACATTTTAAACAACTACTTTTTACACTTACTAGCAGTTAAATTTTCTCTATTTTTCTCTATAGTTTTCGCGCCAATTCCCTTAACCTCTGCAAGTTCATCAACACTTTTAAAACATTTTGTCTCTCTATGTTTTATAATCGTCTCAGCTTTACTTGCACCAATACCACTAAGGGTGCTTAGCTCATCTTTACTAGCTGTATTTATATCTACTGCTGCAAACAACATACTAAATCCTAAAATAACCATAGCTAAAATCTTCATTTTAACTCCTTTTTTCTGATTTATTTTAGTATATAATAATAATTTATCTCATCAAAATCTACTTATTAATATTTAAATATATTTGCAAAAGATTACTATTTGTTACTATTAGTTTAGCTGATGGTCAAATTCTGGGACTATCTCTTTTAATTTTTTTAGTTTATCACTACTGCTTAAAAGCTCTTCAATATCTCTATTTAGCTTATCTATATCATAAACGGTAGGCCGAGCCACAGTTATAGACTCATACTCTGTTTGACAATCGGTATTATCTATAAGTAACTCTTCATATAGCTTTTCACCAGGGCGAAGTCCACTAAACTCTATCTCTATATCTTTCTTGCCACTTAGTTCTATCATCTTCTTAGCTAAATCTACTATCTTTATAGGTTTGCCCATATCGAGGATAAATATCTCTCCACCACTTCCAATAGCCCCAGCTTGAAGCACTAATTCACAGGCTTCGGGGATAAGCATAAAGTATCTTGTTATGTCAGGATGCGTAACTGTTATGCTTTGCCCTTTTTCTATTTGAGACTTAAACTTAGGAATAACACTACCACTGCTACCTAGTACATTTCCAAATCTCACAGCAACTATGTCTGTAGAACTTCTTTTAGCATTATCTGTAGATGAACTTTTTAAAGAAACTGCATTCGCGTTTTGTGCATAGAGTTCACAGATTCTTTTTGTTGTTCCCATAACATTTGTAGGTCTTACTGCCTTATCTGTAGAAATAAGCACAAACTTCTCAACTTTGTGTTTTATAGAGATATCTACTGTATTTTTAGTACCAACGATATTATTAACTATAGCCTCATCAATATTCGCTTCGACCAGTGGAACATGTTTATATGCAGCCGCATGGATTACAATCTGCGGTTTATGTAGCTCAAATGTAGCATCAATGGCATCTCTATTTATTACACTTTGCATCACGCAAACTATCTCAACCTTTGTAATCTCTTCTGCAATTTTATAGAGGTTGTACTCACTATTATCTAAGAGTATAAGTTTTTTAGCACCAAATTTTTCACACTGTCTTGCTATCTCACTACCGATACTTCCACCTGCACCAGTAATAAGTATAGTTTTCGCTTTTATAAAGCTCTCTATCTTTTTTTTATCTAAATCTTGAGGATTCCTTGCCAATAAATCTTCAACACTTATATTTTGAAGCATAGGGGCATAATTTTTATCTTTAAGAATTTCTTGAATTGTAGGAAGTATTTTTATCTCTTTAAAGTAGTTATTTAGTGTCTCATGGATATTTTTAACTCTCTCTTTAGGAGCTGTAGGGATTGCAATAACTAGCAGTTCGTACTCTTTTGCCTCTCCCATCAACTCTTTAAGTTTTGACTTAGATACAACCTTTACTCCATCAATACTTCTTCCTTGTATAGCTACATCATCATCTACAAAGTATTTTACTCTATACTCGCTATTTCTAAATTCATCCTTTAGTTTATTCCCTGCCTTTCCAGCTCCATATATTACTAGAGATTTAGTTTTAGGAATCCCACTCCTGTTGATATAAAAATAATATGTATACATTGAAAAGGTAAAAGCGACCAAATAAAATGAGGCTTCGGATAACATAAATGCTATCCTTACCTCTCCATAAAAAATCATTATGCTTATTAGCGTAGGTATAGCAACGACTATAGTTTTTATTAAGAATGTTTTTTGGGTAGATTTACTCCAAGATAGCGAATAGTCTTTATATATTAAAATTGAAGCTAAAATCCTTAGAATTATTATTGTTAGAGCAAAATTCCATTCAAACTTAAGATGAAAAATAAATGAAGTCCACCAAACAGTTACAAAAGTCAGCGTGATTATTATCAAAAAGTTTAATGCTCTTTTATCTAATAATATCAATGTTACCTTCCATATATTGAATTCTATGATTCATTTTTATCCTTTAAATATTTAATATTTATTTAGGGTTGTAGTATATCAAAAAGGCAGTATATAACTGCTATTTAAACCTCTTCTTCTTATCCACAAACTTCATTATGGCATATAATAACGCTAAACTTAAGACAAAACTAATGGCTATATTTGATATAAAATAGACTAAGGAAAAAATGATAATGTTTAATGCAAATGCATATAGTGTAACTCTACTATGACTCCATCCAGATTGAGTGAGCCTTTGATAGGCATGTTTTTTATGAGCTTGACTAAGCATCTCGTCATTTAACTTTCTTCTCACTAAGGTAAGCGTCGCATCAAACCAAAACAGAGCATATAGTGTGATCCAAACCCAAAAATTTGAAGGTTCTTGATTTGCATAGTGTATAGTGATTATTGCTATGGTATATCCAAGAAGTGTGCTTCCAACATCTCCCATAAATATCTTTGCTTTATGCCAGTTCCAGTATAAAAACCCAAGTATCGATACACCAAGTACCACAAAATGTGCCCCACCAAATAAAATAAATCCTGCTAGACTTAAAAATATAAATTTCATAGCTAGATAGGAGTCTATTCCATCTATAAAATTAGTGAGATTTATATACCACAGTATCAAAAGCATCGCAAATATAGAGGTAATAATAGGATTTGATATATCAAAGATGCCAAAAGTGAGAGTGTTAAATCCACCTATTATATATAGTCCTACAAAACTTACAAGCGTAAAAATTATCATTCTTGTCTTTGGTTTTAACTCAACTATATCATCTACCAAACCAACAACTGCGATAACTGCCCCACATAAAAGGGCATAAAATAGACTAGGCTCTATTTGATTTGTAAAGTATAGATAGATCAAACCTATAAACCAAGTGAGCGCTACTGCTATACCTCCACCATGAGGAGTAGCAACTGTATGTGAACTTCTTTCATTTACTTCTGCTACAAGTGACTTTTTTATAGCGTAGTTCTTTATAAGATATGTTAGTGAAAATGACAGTAAAAATAGTATTATATATATCAAACCTCTTCTGCCTTTATCATAAGTTTTATAGCATCTTTAACACTATAGGGATTTTCTAAATTTAATTTTTCTTTTGTAGTCTTACTATTTACTTCCAAACTGCCATAGAGCCTTTTATGAAATGATGGCTTAAATAGTTTTAAAATAGTCTCAAAAAATGGCACTCTAAGAAGATAAACTTTTTTGCCTAAACCCTGAGCTATTAGTTCTATAAGTCTAGTGGTACTAAGCGATTCATCATCACTTGCTAAAAATATACCTGATTTATTTTGCTTTATAACTTCATCAACCAAATGGCAAAGATTGCCAACATAAACCATGCTTCTTTTGTTTTGTATATTTCCAAATGGTAAAATAGAAACTTTATTTACAAGATTGACAAGGGATTTTATGTTCGCTTTTACACCATAACCATAAACTATGGGAGTCCTTATGATACTGATTTTAAAATTTTCGTCTTCTAATTTTAAAAGTTCTAGCTCTGCTTTTAACTTACTTTTTCCATACTCATCTTCTGGTCTACAGATAGTGTTTTGACCATATTTCGTCTCTGTCTCTTCGCCATACACTTTAATAGTGCTCATAAAGAGAAACTGTCTCACACCTTTTACTTTTGCCTCATTAGCTAGTTGCAGTGTCTGAGTAACATTTACTCTCTTATACTCACTAGCACTAGCCCCACCCATCTGATGAACCAAAGCGGAGAGATGAATAACTACATCAACACCATAACAGTCCAAACTTCCTATATCATCGTTTAAAAAGCTAAAGGTTTTTATCTTATATTTATCTCTATACTTAGATATAAAATAACTTCCTATAAAACCATTTGAGCCTGTTATGAGAAGCTTCATTTTCTAAAAAATTTCCGTTATATTTAACATAAGTCTATTTATTGTTAGCACTTAGTCTCTCTTTGAGTATCTTCTTTCCAGATTCAACACCTGGTTGGTCATAAGCATTTATATACATAAACTTAGCACACAAAGATGTTAGAAGCTCATACTCATACATCAATCCTGCTATACTTTTCTCACTCACGCCATCTATTGTCATCACATCGCAAGGGATGTCATTTAGGTCATTAATAGATGATATGGTTGCATCTGCTTGTTGATTTATAAGGTATGAAAATTTTATGCCATCAATATAATCTAGCTCTTCTAAACCTTCAAGTTTTACATGTGGAATCTCTAAATCGCTTGCGAAATCTTGTACCTTTATAACTGTAACAGTTTTATCTCTTTTTCCCTCTATGATAAGTTGTAAAAAGGAGTGTTGATCTATGGGTCCTATGATTCCTATTGGGGTTAAACCTTGTCTACTTGAGTTTATGTCAATTTTTCCCAAACTCTCACCCCAAAGTTGGATATACCAATCATTAAAACCCTCAAGTCTTGAAGAGTAAGAGAAGACAACATTTATATTAAAATCATTTTTATACTCTGCAAAAAATCTCGCTTTTTTAACCAATCTCACATAAGCATCTTCTTTATCAAAAAAACTATCATGAATCGTTTTAGCGCCACCTAAGAGCTCATCTATATCTATCCCTACAATTGCCAAAGGAACTAAACCAACTGCACTAAATACTGAGAATCTCCCACCTACATTTTTAGGAATCTCAAAACTCTTTATAGAGTTTTTTTGTGCATAGTAGTTGAGTTTAGAATCGCTCTCAGTTATAACGATAGTGTTATCTTTATCGCACTTTATTAAAGAGTTTATATATTTAAAGATTGAGACTGTCTCTATAGTAGTTCCAGACTTAGAAATGACTACAAAAAGAGTGTCCTTTAAGTCTATGACTTCAAGTTTTGATTTTATATCTATTGGGTCAGTTGTTTCTAAAAAATAGAGCTGTTTTTTTAAATTTTTTGAATACTTTAGGTATTTGTATATGGCAAAAGTTCCAAGTGTGCTTCCACCGATGCCAATGACTACAACATTTGACTGTTTCACCCCTTTTGCATACTCTTTAAAGCTAGTAGTATCTTGGTGTACAAGGTTGTAGTAGCCTATGTACTCTTTTTCTTTTACTATCTCTGCAAATACATCTTTATCTGAGATGCAAGGGTTGTAGTTGTGCGTATATTTCATATTTATTCCTTTATATTTAATTGAACCCTCTGACTAATCTATAAACTAGATTCCGTGTCAAGCACTAAATGACGGGATACACGTCATCCTGAGCGAACAAGCCGTTGCCCTGAACAAACAAGCTGTCACGCTGAACAAACAGACTGCCGTCCTGAACGAACAATCCGTCATCCTGAACTTGATTCAGGATCCAACTTAATCATTTTCCAGAGCATTCAGCTTCCTAATGCGTAAAAAAACTGGAAATCTTGGGTTACCATTGGATGTAAGTCCATAATATTTAAAAGTAATTATAGCACCTATTTGTGGCGGATTTGCTCTTTGTTTATCACTTAAACCACTTCCTACTTTTATCATATTATCGTCTTGCATCTTACAAACCAAAGAACCAACCATATCTCTATATTTTCCTCTGCCCTTAGTGTAAGCGACTACTTCACACTCCGCATCATAGAAGCTTTTAACCTTTAGAGCATTATCACTTCTTTGTGTGTAATAATTTAGGCTTCCATCACGAACTACTAAACCCTCAGCACCTTTTTTTTCTAACTCTTTTAAGTACTCTTTTAGATGCTGATTATCTCTTACTTTTATCTGCTTTATAACTTTTAAATATTTTGATTCTTTTACAAGACTTAAGCGTTTGAGGAGTCCACCTTTAGCATTTGGAACTTCAAAGATATTGTAAGTCAACTCACTCCATCTAGTTTTATCATCCTGTGTACTTACAATAGAGTTAATGTTTGAAAACTCTTCTCTTTTACTCCACAACTCACCATCTAGCTCATGCGAAGGAAAATCCTTTGTAAAAAAGCTAGGCGCATTAAAGTCGTTCCCAGCTCTTGAGATGAGTCTTTTACCATCCCAATAAGCTCTAATGCCATCTAGTTTTTCACTCATATACCATGAGGTAACATTTATATCTTTGTTGTAAACATTGAGTAAAAATAGCTCTGGTTTTTTTGCATATAGAGATGGTAAAAATAGACAAAATATTAAAAAAAACTTCATACCAATTCGCTTATCTTTTTTTCATAGATTTTAATATCTTGTATTTTATCATGTTTTATTGCTCCCTTTAATAAAAGAGTGTACTTTTTTAAAAGTTCTGATCTTATCATCTTTTTTTTATCACTCAAAGTGCTAGTAACTTCTTCTTGAACATTCTCTCTTAAGAGCTTCTCTAAAGCCACAACCCTAAACCTATCCATACCCCAAAATTTACTGCTTAACTGATCTTCTGCTCCGCCATATTTTGTGATGAGCTTCTTATCTACTAAGCCTATTTTATGTTTAATTGCAACTCTAAGCCATAAGTCATAATCTTCACAAACCTCCAAAGTCTCATCAAAAAGCCCAACAGATTCAAAGAGAGTTTTGTGCATCACAGCTGAAGATGGAGCTATTATGCAGTGTGAAAGCGAGGAAGAAAAAATATCTTTATCTACTTTTGCATATTTTTTTGCAAGCTTTACCTCTTTGGCATCTCGCATCCACTTCTCATCTGTATAACTCATAAGTAGTTCTGGTCTATTTAGATGCAACTCTAAATGCTCTTGAAGCTTATCTCTGTGCCACTCATCATCAGAGTCTAAAAATGCTATCCATTCATACGAAGCTTTTTTTATGCCTCTATTTCTTGCACTAGAGACTCCTGCATTTTTTTGAAAATAGTACTTTATATCTGGGAATAGTTTTAAGATTTGTGAGGTTTTATCAGTAGAGCCATCATCTATAATGATGACTTCTTTTGGTTTATAAGTTTGAGCATATACAGATGCTAAGGCGCGTTGTAGTACTTCATATCGGTTATAGCTTGGGATTACAACCGAAACATCCATGTCCTACCACCTTCATTTTTTTCTAGTTCTTAAGTTTTTAGAGTGTGAAATAGCTATAGTTTTATTCCGAAAGTGAAACGCTAATCCATGGTGTTCTCCACGATGAGCCACGCTAAATGGGCGAGGCTAAAGCCTTACTTGTGAGTTATTTCACACTATCTTTCAAAGCACAAGAGCAAAAAAATCTACCAAATCTTTATCTCATTGTAGATGCTATCTCTCTCAACGGGGCTAAATCCGCTATTTTTTATGAGTGCCACAAACTCATCTAGCTCAACTCCATTTGCACTTTTAGCCCCTGCTGCGGAGTTTATAGACTCTCTCTCTATAGTCCCATCAAGGTCATTTGCTCCAAACTCTTGAGCGAGGAGTGCTAGGCTCACAGTTGAAGTCACCCAGTAAGCTTTTATATTTGGTACATTATCTAAGACTATGCGACTGATGGCAATTGTTTTTAAAATCTCATCTGCACTTATATCTTTTTCAACTTTTAAGTAGTTGTTTTCTGTCTGATATACAAGAGGAATAAAAGCGTTAAAACCTTTGCTTTTATCTTGCAGTTCTCGTATGCGCATCATGTGGTCTATGCGGTTTGCCCTACTCTCAACATGACCAAAGAGCATAGTAACATTTGACATTTTGCCTCTTGCATGCCATTTTTCATGGATATCTAGCCACTGCTGGGATGTAACTTTTCCCTTACAGATATAGTCTCGAACCTCTTCATCAAAGATTTCAGCTCCACCACCTGGCATAGAGTCAACACCATTTGCAACCATCAGATCAAGTATCTCATCATAGCTTTTGTTATATTCTCGTGCTAAAAAGTCAACTTCTGCCGCTGTTAGTGCTTTTACATGCATATTTGGATATGCCTCTTTTATCTTTTTAAAGATACCAAGATACCAGTCAAGCCCAGTCTGTGGGTTATGCGCAGAGACTATATGAACCTCTTTTATCCCGCGACTCTCTACATCTTTTACGATGTTCATTATCTCATCATGTGTCATTGTGTAGGGATTTGGATTTTTTCTATTTGCTGAGTATGCACAGAACTTGCAAACATCCGCACAGATATTTGTTGGATTTATATGACGGTTAATATTAAAGTATGTTTTTTTACCATGAAGTGCCAATCTTTTTGCATCAGCTAACTGTCCTAGTTCAAAAAAATCCATCTCATAAAGGCTAAGTGCCTCATCAAACGAGACTCTCTCTCCTTTCTCTATTTTCTCTTTTAAGTTCATTTTTTATCCTAAAATTTTTACTTTTGGTTGATGGGTCATTGCACAGATTAACTCCGCTGCATCTAAGTTTAGAGTCTCTAATCTTAATATATTTGTAGTAATCTCAGACTCGCAAAAGTCAAGTTTTTCATCTTTAGATGCAAGGAGTATAACACTCGCATCTATGCCGTACTTTAAAAATTCACAGCTCTGTTTTACTAACTCTTCTTCATCTTTATGAGCTATGACAATATCCACTCCGCCAAAGTTTTTTATAGTAAATTCTAGTGCTTTTTGCACCTCATCACTTAGCTTTGTATCACATCTTAAGTTTATAAAGTCAGATTTTTGTAAATCTTCAACACTCCCAAGAACTACTACAGATGCACCCTTTTTACGAAGCATCTCAGCACTCGCACATGAAGCTTCACTCTGCTCACTTACAAGTGCAATCTTACCCTCAAACTCTTGCTTAGATGAAGATTTTTTCAGTTTTGCTTGTTCTAATTCCCAATACTCAACTTCAAAGATTTCAGATGCACTAAGAGCCTTGTATCCACCTAGTTTCTCAGCTTTTAGTATAGCTTCAAAAGTGTGTTCATTTATATCTTGGATTATCTTTGCTTCTTTTATGCTTTTGCCAAAAGAGAGACTTCCTCTGCCTTTTAAGATAGCAAAATTTGGAGCTGGATTTAGAAGTATTTCATCTTTTTTGTTATTTTGAAAATATTTATTATATTCATCTACATAAGCTTTTAGTTCCACCTCAGCAGAGATGCTACTAGAGCTATTTAAAATAGCTGGTACTCTCTTTGTCCGTATCACATGGTCAGGTGTAAGAGGCCCTCTTGTGGCGATTTGCTCTACATTTTCTTTTGAGAATTTTTGCGCTAATGCAGAGTCATTAAAAAGAGAGATAGTAGCACTTCCTTTTAGGTTTGAGACTTCTTTTCTTATCTTTACTAAGTTACTTAACTCATCTTTGCTAAGAGTTTTTTTACTCTCACTAAGCTTTAGAGATGCACCCTTAGAAGCAAGATACTTCTCAGCCAGATCCACAAACTCTATAGTTTTCTCATATGACTCTTTAGCATTATTGTTAAATGTAAAAAGGCCATGATTCATAAGAACCATTCCCTCTAATGCATCCCAATCTACATCTCTAGTCATATCATAAATCAATTTTGCAAGAACAAAGCCTGGCATAATATATGGAATAATTAGAACCTTATCTCCATAAAGCTCTTTTATCCTAGCCTCTCCATCCTCTGTATTTGTAATAGTAACAACAGCATCTGCGTGGGTGTGATCTACAAACTTGTAAGGAATAATAGCGTGCAAGATTGCTTCAACAGAAGGGTTTGGTGCAGATGGATTTGTCATTGCTAAACGCTGATACTTAACCATATCACTATCACTCAGCTCTTTTAACTCCGCCATCTTAAGTAGCATCTCCATCTTCACAGGAGCAAAACCCTCAGCTTCAATGGTTGCTAAGTCCCAGCCACTTCCTTTGACATATAAAATCTCTTCGCTATCTCCAAAAAGATTTGTAGCAGTAGATTTTACAGAGGTATTTCCACCGCCATGAAGCACTAAAGAGCTATCTCGCCCTAGTAGTCTTGAGGTATAGACTCTTAAGTCTAAGTCTGTCTTAAACTCATTCGTATCTTCGTATAAACTTTTCAAACTATTCCTTATGCTATTTCAACTTCTCAAAAATCTCTAAAGCATCTAACTTCTCCCATGGATAATCACTCTGCCCAACTTGTCCACGAGCGGCTACATCAGCATAAAGAAAAGTCTCTGCACTTGGGCGGTCTAGTCCAAACTTCTTAGTAATCCAGTTTGGAGTTAAAGAGAAGTTTTCACTTACAAAAGTAGAGAGTTTATCATCATCAAGACCATCACAAACTGTTCCATAACTATCAACTGAAACTGAAGTAGGTTTTGCAACGCCTATAGCATAAGAGAGTTGAACTGAACACTTCTTTGCAAAGCCAGAAGCAACTATATGTTTAGCTACCCATCTTGCAGCATAGAGTCCGCTTCTATCAACTTTTGTATAGTCTTTAGAAGATTGTGCTCCACCGCCAATAGGCGCGTAACCGCCAAAACTATCCACTATAAGTTTTCTGCCAGTAAGACCTGAGTCATGAAGTGGAGAGTGACTTACATATCTGCCAGTCGGATTTAAGTGGATGATGGTTTTTTTAGGATCGTACAGATTTGTAGGAAGTCCAGCATCGTCAATTAGGCCTTGAAGTAGTTCTCTAACTTCACTAATATCCATATCTTCATTTGATGGAGCTGATACCACTATAGTGTGAATCGAGAGAGGGTTACAGTTTTCAAAATTCTCTTTAGTTCCATAGTCAAGTGTGACTTGAGTTTTGATGTCAACTCCAAGTTTATGGTTGTGTTTTAGTGCATAGTGGTAAACTTTGTCACTTAAAACTCTCGCATATGTAATAGCCGCTGGCATAAAGTCCGCTGTCTCATTAGAAGCATAACCAAACATGATGCCTTGATCCCCTGCTCCAGTCTCACCATCTTCTTGATCAACTCCCTGATTTATATCAGGTGATTGTTGATTTAGAAGAACTTGAACTTTTACATCTTCTGGGAACAAACACTGCTCTTTTGTAAAAGCACTCTTTCCATCATAACCGATGCCAATAAGTGCATCTTTTACTATTTTTTCATAATCTTTATCGCTAAGTTTTGCCTTTGAAGTAACTTCGCCACCTATGATGACATGTTTGCCAGCTACAAAAACCTCAGATGCTACTCTACTCTTTGGGTCTTCTATAATAAGTCTATCGACTATACTATCTGCTATGATATCTGCACATTTGTCTGGATGCCCAGGACTTACTACTTCACTTGTAAATAAATACATTTTTTTCCTTGAATTATTATCAGCCTACTATAATTAACACGATAAGGAGCAAAGCCCCTTATTTTACGCTAAGTTTTCTCACAGAGAGTCTTACGACAGCTTCGGCAAAAAGCCCGCGCACAGCTAACCGTGCTTTTGAATATATAGATAAACTAGTTTGCAAGGCACTTTTATTTTAGGTTTATAAGCCTGGTGCCTTCCACATTGAAGTCGTGATATTATCATCTACTAACTTTAGTTGCGCTTCATAAGCGCTCTCAAATTTCTGCTTAAGTTCCCTATATATTTCATGGTTTTTCATATCTGGCTCGTAACTCTTACTCCAAACCACAAGCTCTCTTGCAGCCGCACTCATAGAGTCATAGATGCCAGCTCCAACACCTGCAGCCATGGCACCGCCAAGAGCTGTAGCTTCTGTTACCTTTGGTATCTTTACCTTGCATCCTAGAACATCACTAAGTATCTGCGGCCACAACTCGCCCTTACTAGCACCCCCAGCAAAGACTATCTCTTTTATCTCAACACCCGTGAATTTCTTTATCTTATCAAGATTTATACCTGAGACTATAGCCGCGTTTTCTTGCAAACTCCTAAACATAGATGCACGGTTACAGATATTTGCATCTAAACTTAGGTTTAAAAAACTAGGACTCGCATGATACCACTTACCATACTTCATAGAGTCTGAAAATATCGGAATGATGCCGTGTGAGCCAACAGGAACACGGCTCGCTTTTTCTTCTAAGATAGCATAAGCATCTACGCCTCTCTCTTTAGCTTCAAGTTTTTCTATCTCACAAAAAGCATCTCTAAACCAGCGCATAACTAAACCACTAAAAAAGGTGATGCCCTCTGCTTGTGATTGTTCTGGAATAACATGAGGATTTACTCGTATGCTCATATCTTTTGGAGGTGGAGTTTTACTTGGTATATTTACAACTTGTTGCCAAAAAGAGCCGCCTAGTATTGCAGCATCTCCTAAGTTTACAACCCCTAAACCAGCAGATCCAAGCTGAACATCCCCTCCACCCATCACAACTTTTGTGCTCTTTGAGAGAGTTGTCTCTTTAGCAGCACTCTCACTCACAGTCGATATAACAGTTCCAACTTCCACACATGGCACAAAGATATCATCTTTTAAACCAACTTCTTTTGCCATCTCACTCATCCAGTCACGAGACTCTAGTGAAAATATCCCAGTAGTCCCAGCGTTACTAGGATCCGTAAAGATTTTACCGCCAAGTTTTGCTAAAATCCAGTCACCTATCATAGAGATTTTCGCTACTCTCTCATAAATATCAACTCTATTATTTTTTAACCACATTATCCTAGGCAAAGCTCCAAGAGCAAATGTTTGACCTGAGAGAGCGTAAAATCTCTCCTCGATGCCATCATAACTCTCTTTTAAATCTCTAACCTCTTTTGAAGCCCTAGCATCTACATTTGCAACCGCCCAAAGCTCACGGTCATTCTCATCATAAAGCACTATAGCCTCACGCATACTAGTAGCACTCACAGCCAAAATATCTTCACCACTTATCCCAGCAAGAGAGATGGCTTTTTTGATGCACCCAACTGTTAATCCCCAGTTTTTCTTAAAGTCAAAACTCATAGAAGAAGCAACCCCGTCTTCAGCCAAATGCGTCCACTCCTCTTGAGCGACGCTTATCTGATTGCCTTTTGTATCAAAAACAACTGCTCGGATGCTTCCAGTCCCAGCATCTATCGCCATTAAATATTTCATCTGTTCGTTTCCTAAAAATATTTTTTATCACTCTATTTTTTGTGACAATAGTATAATGATTTGCTATTTTTGTAAAGAGGTGTCTATCTTAGTTTTTTATTTCACAATAAACACCCTGCACTTAAGGGACATTTTGTCCTTTTAATGGGTTATCTTAAAAATAACACAACACTCTGTCCAAATAACGATGAATTTATGTATAAAAGGACATCTAGTTTTTAAGGATTTTAATAAAAAAGAGCATAAAATCTTAAATATATGTCAATCTACAACTAATCTAACTAGATAAGTGAAATAAAAGGACATTTAAGGTGTTGATTCAATCTGTGATTTTCTAGTTAATTACGATAAAATGTTCCTTGAATAACTAGTTATAGGATAAGGCAAATTTTACTGAAAAAGCAAACTTACAATTAAGCTCAGATAAAATAATAAACTAAAATAATTTTTATGTAATGGATAAGTAGTGGGAAAATACCGCGAGTATGAAAAAGAAGAATTAATTAAAATAATACAACAACAAGAAAATGAACTAAAATATAAAAAATATGGTTTAGTTTGGGATGCTGAGCGTGAGCCTGAACAAGTTGTGCTTGACTGTGAAAGCTCATTACCTATTTTAAAACACATAACCTCAAAAACTATAAACACTTGTACGGATGAAGATAATATTTTGATTGAGGGTGACAATTATCATGCTCTTTCTGTATTAAATTATACACATAAAGAAAAAATTGATGTCATTTATATTGACCCTCCTTACAATACTGGCGAAAAAGATTTTAAATATAATGATTCTTATGTAGATAAAGAGGATTCATATAAACACTCAAAATGGCTATCTTTTATAGAAAAAAGACTTAATATTGCTAAAGAGGTTTTAAAAAAAGACGGGATTATTATTGTTCACAT
>Ga0265293_10002044_pt1 | contig 41976 bp, 28 predicted proteins | sample Munlanlewell138R_FD_192505 | JGI IMG/M metagenome (GOLD analysis project Ga0265293, IMG submission 192505) | Leachate microbial communities from a municipal landfill in Southern Ontario, Canada - Leachate well 138R | ecosystem: Engineered > Solid waste > Landfill > Unclassified | place: Canada...
CGGGGGGCCGACGCTCCGCGGATTCCCCGGTTTGAGAATTTGGAGGGAGAGCAGACCATGTTGGCCGAAACCTTGGGGTACATCCTGGACGAAAGACACGAGAAGGGTTTGCAAGAGGGCCTGCAGAAGGGCCGTGAGGAGGGCCTGCGTCTCGGCGCATTGTCGATTCTATTGCGACAGGTCGAAATGAAATTCGGTACCCTTTCCGATACCGACAAAACACGCCTGTCGCAACTCAACCACGACCAAGTTACCCGCGCCCTTTCCCGCATTTTGACCGCCACCACCCTTGAGGAAATTTTGTAGCCACAACCCGCCAGGGATGCACTTCTGTGCGAAAGAGAAAATTGGAAAGGCGTTGTGTCAGACGCGTTGGTTACGGCGCAGGACGCGACGCGCGCAGCTCTCTGGCGAGGAAGTCCGTTTGGGCGTGCAGCGCCGTTAGCTGCCGTGCGCCAGCGGCATCGACGCCCCACTGCGGCAGCGGATAGACCAGCCCCACGCGCTTCGGCACCGCCACGCCTGCGACCGCCGTGTGCAGACGCGCCGCCACAGGAGCGCGCAGCTCCGAGAGCTCGGCGCAGCGTGTTTCGGCGCCCGCCCCATCTCCGGCGAAGCGAATGCGGCGCACCTCGGCCAAGAGATCGGCGATGGACCCGCGCACCCGCGAGAAGTCCGGTAGCGCCACCACACCCGTCGAGGCACCGGCCGGTTCCGCGGCCTCGGGCACGACCAGCACGCCCTGATCGAGCAGGTGGTTCAGCACCATCAGCGCGGCGCGGCCCTCCAGGGTTTCGAAGTAGTGCGGCCACAGCGCCCCTGCGGCCAAGGCCCCAAACAAATAAGCCTCGACAAAGGCCTGCGGTCCCCCTTCGGCGGGCACCAGCCCCAAGCGCTGCACGTCGGCGTCGAAGGCCATGTACAGGGCGGCCAAGTCGGCACGCAGGACCGCCAGCAACGGCGCGCGGGCGCCCAGCCGATTTTGAAACCACGCGGTGGGGCGGTGTTCGGTACCGTCCACGCCGTGCCCCAGGGCCTCGCGCAGCACCCAGCGGGCGTATTGCATCTGCAAGCCCAGGGCCCGGTGGCGCGCCAACTGCGCGGGGTCTGTGATCACGGCAGCGGCCAGGGCATCGCCCAGCACGGGAAAGAGCGCCTCGGCGACATTGACGGCAAAGAGCCGCTCCCCTGCCCCGCCATCCAGCACCGGTCCGGTGGCCACCGCCGATGCCAGGTCGGATAGCTCGGGCCCCAGGGCGCCGCCCATCGACAGCACGTTCACCGCCCGCACGACGCCGGGGGCCTTGGCCGGACGCGTGCTCTTTCGACCCCCCACCTCGCGCACGCGGTTCTCCAGCGCGGCGTACATGTGGCGCACGGCCTCGGTTTCGGCGCGCAGCACGTCGGCGTCCCACACCACCCAGGCGGGCGGGCACTCCGGCGCCGCCGCATCGTCTGTGTCGCTCGCATCGGGCGCATCGGGCGCTTCACCGGGCATTTCGCCGGACGTTTCGCCAGCCCCCGCGTCGCCTTGCGGTGCCGGGTTCAGCGCTGTCCGAAGCGGCGCGCCAAAGATGTAGGGACGCACCCACTGCAAGAGGGCTTCGAGCTCCGCCACGCGATCCGCACCGGCGTCCGCCGCCTGCCCCGGAACATCTAAGGGGATGTCTGCGCCGGACTCCAGGGCCACCAGGGCCGCCGAGGCGAGCTCTCCGGGGATGTAGCGCGCGCGCAACAGGCGTTGGGTGGCGCGGTCGCGGTGCCCCTTGTGCAGGGCAAAGGCCGAGAAGTAGCGGGCGATGTGGTTGCGGGCGGGCACCCCCTGCGGGTGGGCGAGGATTTGCGACAGCATACGGTGGACGCGCAGGGCCTGGGGCCCGGTTTGGGCGTAGCAGGTGTCGTCGGCGTCGTAGAGGGCTTGCCACTGCGCCCAGAGCGCTTTGCGCTGCGCCTCTTCGAGCGTCGACACATCCGGTGCCGCGAGGGGGATCATCCGCACGTCGCCGATTAACGCCGCGGTGGTCTTGGCCTGGGGCGCCGCTGTCTCCGGGGCGTCCGCGTCTTTGGGGGGCGCTTCCCCAGCGGGCGGGGCGGCTTTTTGGCAGGCGTTGTCAGCGAGGGCCAGGGCCGCGATCATCCAAACAATGCCGGTAGATCTCTTCATGGTTGCCCGTACCGCGCCACGACCGTGTCTCTCACAAAGTCCGCGGATTCATTTGGGTAATCCGCAGTGTAGTGCAGGCCGCGGCTCTCCTTTCGGCGCATGGCGCATTCGATAATCAGGTGGGCCACCGTGGCGATGTTGCGCAGCTCGATGAGGTCGGGGGTCACCACGTATTGCCAGTAGTACTCTTTGATCTCTTCGCGCAGCAGATCGAGACGTCGCCGCGCCCGCTGCAAGCGCTTGTCGGAGCGCACGATGCCCACGAAGTTCCACATGAAGCGGCGCAGCTCGTCCCAGTCCTGCGACACCACCACCGACTCGTCGCTGGGCACCGCGTCGCCCACCTCCCAGTCCTGTACGTCATCTAAAGAGAGCGCCGGCAGTTCGGCGGAGGCCCGCGCCGCGCGCTGGGAGAACACCAGGCCCTCCAAAAGGGAGTTGGACGCCAGGCGATTGGCCCCGTGGAGCCCCGTGCACGCCACCTCCCCCACGGCGTACAAACCCGGGATGGTGGTGTGGCCGTCCAGGTCGGTCACCAGGCCGCCGCAGGCGTAGTGGGCGCCCGGCACCACCGGGATGGGCGTGCGGGTCATGTCGATGCCAAAGCGCAGACAAGTGGCGTGGATGTTGGGGAAGTGCTCCTGGATGAACGCGGGGCTGCGGTGCGTGATGTCGAGCAGCACGTGGTCGTCGCCGGTGCGTTTCAACACATCGTCGATGGCCCGCGCCACCATGTCCCGGGGCGCCAGCTCTTTGAGGGGATCGTACTGCGCCATGAAGGCCTCGCCGCTCAGGTCGCGCAAGATGGCCCCCTCGCCGCGCACCGCCTCGGAGATGAGCACGCTCTTGGCCTCCGGGTGGTAGAGGATGGTGGGGTGAAACTGGTAGAACTCCATGTTGGCCACCTGGGCGCCCGCGCGGTAGCCCATGGCCACGCCGTCCCCGGTGGCGATGTCCGGGTTGGACGTGTAGAGGTACACCTTGCCCAGCCCGCCCGTGGCCACCACCGTCACCGGCGCCACAAACGTGCGGATCTCGCCCGTGGTGCGGTTCAGCGCATAGACGCCCTTGCACACGCGCTCCGGGGACGCCGCCTGGGGCACGATGAGGTTCACCGCCATGTGGTGCTCGTAAAGAGTGACGTTGGGCAGGCCGTGCACGTGGGCGAGCAGCGCGCGGATGAGCTCCTTGCCCGTGGCGTCGGCGGCGTGGATGATGCGCCGGGCCGAGTGCCCCCCTTCACGCGCTAGGTCGAAGGCGCTCGGGTCGTTTTTGTTCATCGTGAACTGGGTGCCGATTTGGGTGAGCTCGCGGATTTGCTGCGGCCCCTCTTCCACGCACATCTGCACGACATCGGGATGGCACAGCCCCCGCCCGGCCTGCAGCGTATCGGCGATGTGAGCGGCGAAGCTGTCGTCGGAGTTCATGACCGTCGCCACGCCGCCCTGGGCCTCGGTGCTGGCCGAAGCCCCGGCGCATCCCTTGGTCAAGATGACGATGCGCTTGCCAGTGGCCGCGGCGCAGCGCGCAAAGTTCAAGCCCGCGATGCCCGAGCCGATGATCAAATAGTCGCAGTGGATTCTCATGGGGTGCAGCGTGGCGGGTTAGTCGTTGAAGAGCGCGCGCTGGATCACCGGTACCCATTCGCCGGTGTGCACGTTCATGCCGCGGTTCATGCCGCCGTCGTCCCAGTAGGCCCAGCCCAGCCCCCGGCGCTCGGCCTCAGTGCGCACCATGCGGATATAGGTTTCGCGCGAGACCTCGTCGATTTTGTCCACGGCGCCGAACTCGCCCAGGTAGATGCGCCGGTCGTGCTGCTTCACGTAGGCGGTGACCTGGTCGAAGTCGCCGTACACCGTCTTGGGACCGCAGGGGTTCAGGTGCGCTGGCAGGGTGTTGTACAGCGAGAACCAGTTGGCGACCCAGTCCTCCTGGTAGAGCGCGTCGGGAATCGACACCGGCTCTGCGGGCGGTCCGGGGAACACGACGCCGGTGATGGCGTACAGCGGGCCCATCCAGTCGGCGCCCTGGTGGGTGAAGAGGATGGGTTGGTACATGTGCACCGACGCGATGACCTGGTCGTCGGCCCAGGACAAATCCAGCTCGTGGAGCCGCTCGATGTTGGCCCAGAAGGCGCAATTCACGAAGATGAGGCGCTCGGGATTGGATTCGCGCACCACCTCGACGGCCTTCTTCATGAGGGGGTTGAGCACCGACGGCGCATCGAGTTTGGCGCTGGGTTCGTTGAGGATTTCGAAGGCCACGGTCTGGGGTTCGTCGCGGTAGCGCTCGGCGATTTGCTTCCACATGGCCAGCAGGCGTTCTTCGTGTGCCGCCGGGTCCTTCATAATTTCTTCGTAGTGGTGCACATCAATGATGATGGAGAGCTTGTGGGCGTGGGCCTTTTCCACCGCCCAGTCGACGCGCTCGAAGAAGGCCGGGTCGATGGTGAAGGGGGCCTCGGCTTCGGCACGCGCGCTGAAGCGCACCGGCAGACGCACGTGGTCGAGCCCCGCCGCCGCCGCCATCTCGAAGTGCTTTTCGCTCATGTGCACGCCCCAGGCGCCTTCGGTTGGCGCATCCAGGGCGTTGCCGATATTGATGCCGCGCATAAAGCCCGGAATGGGCCGCGCCACGGCGTCCACCGGGGGTGGCAACAAGGGCGCCGCGTCCACGTCCACGGCGTCACCCGACGGTTTGGCCGCTCCCCGCTCGCCCGAAGCCGCCCCGCAGGCCGCCAGGCTACCAACAAGACCCAGCATCATCGCCATCACCATCATCGTCGTCATTGTGCTTCGCATACGTTCCTCCAACAGCATGCTGTGTTGCCATGTGCCCGCTATGATTTGGCAAAGTAGTCGATTTTACTGCGATCGGCCGAGGCGGGTCTGGCGCGCTTTCGCGCCCATTCGCGCAGTTTTTTGATTTCGGGTTCAAAGGTCTCGTACAGGCTCACCGTCTCGGTGCGCGCCCGCAGCAGGTGGACATCGTTTAACGCCTCGCCCCGCTCAAAAGCCAAAAACAAGGCGGCGATCACCAACTGCTCGATCTCGGAGCCCGTCATGCGGTCGGTGCGCTGCACCAGGGCGTCGAGGTCGAGGGTGTCGGGATCGATGCCGCGTTTCTGCAAATGCAGTGCCCAGATGGCGCGGCGCTCGTGGGCGTCGGGCAGGTCGACAAAGAAAATTTCGTCGAAGCGGCCCTTGCGCGGTAACTCGGGGGGCAGAAACTCGACCCGGTTGGCCGTGGCCACCACGAAGACCTCTTTTTGTTTCTCTTGCAGCCAGGTGATCAGGCCGCCCAGCAGGCGCGACGACGCCCCGGCGCCGGTGTTGTCGAAGCCCTTCTCGATTTCGTCGATCCAAAGCACCACCGGGGCCATGGCCTCGGCCATGCGCAGGGCCTCGCGCAGGGCGGACTCCGGGCTCTCCTGGCCGTACACCGCCGAGAGGTCGAGGCGCACCAGGGGCAGGTGCCAGTATCCCGCCACGCACTTGGCGCTTAAGGACTTGCCACACCCCTGCACGCCCATGAGCAGCAATCCCTTGGGCGCCGGCAGGCCAAAGGCCTCGGCCCGGGCCGAAAAGGCCTCCTTGCGGGAGAGCAGCCAGCGCTTGAGTTGGTCGAGGCCGCCTAGGTCGTCGAGGTTTAGCGAGACATCGATGTGGGCGAGCACGTTGGAACGGCGCAGCATCCGGCGTTTGTCCTGGGCGACGGATTGTCCCGCCGCGTCGGCGTCTTCGGGCCAGCCGAGCAACGCCTTGTGAAACGCGCGCGCCGCCTCGGAGGCCGTCAGCCCCTGCCCCACCCGCACCATGGCGCGTTGGTCCGCGTCGGTGAGCAGGACGCCGCAGTCCACGCACACACGAGACAGAATTTGGCCGAGTTCCGCAGCCGTGGGATAGGGAAAGACGCACACCGCGGCGTGGGACTCCAGCTCCTTGGGCATGTCGAAGGAGGGGGTCAGCACCAGCAGGGTGTTGGCCGATGTGCCGCCACTGCGCCCGGCGTCCGCCAGGAGACGCACCACGTCGGGGTCGTCGAGGCGACGGTGCACGTCGTCGAGCACCACCACGGCGCCGGAGGGGGGTATCGCGCCGAGCTGTTCGCGCAAGGGGACGACATCGCAAGCCTCGCGGGGTCGCAGCACGCTTTTGTTCGCCGCCTGGGCCGCCGCCTGCACCCCGTGAAAGGCGCTGGTTTCGTCGGCCGTCACCACAAAAATCAACGGGTATCCCGCGCGCAGGTGCAGCGCGACTTCATCGATAAAGGCTTGTGGCATCGCCGCTGTTACAGGTGCTGTCATGCTCTTCTCCACAGGGACCAAACCGGCGTTGGAACGCCTGTCCCTACGCCACCGCGACGAAAATTTCGCGCCCCCATGATGCAATGCAAAGCAAATTCTGTCACGGACAGTTCATCTTGTCCGCATCAAAAGCAGGGAAAGCGATGCGCGCAGAGTCGCCTTGATATTGATGATGTTGTACGGGCTGATAATGCGTACGGGCGGTTCGTGAGCCGCCCTCTGGTCCTACTTTCCCCGCGGCATCCCACTGGTCCTACAGGTCCAACCGGTCCTACTTTCCCCGCGGCATCCCACCGGTCCTATTTTTCCCACCGCTCAAATGAATTCCGCTTCTGTCTGGCGTGGTACAGCCGCTCGGTAAAACCGCCTTCGGTTTCAAAGCGCTGCGCCAGCACTTCGAGCTGCCGCCGCAACAAAAAGATGGTCTGGTGAATCAGGCAGATGGCCGCGTTGGCCGCAATTTCCGGCGGTGTTTGTTCAAAATAACAGGCATAGGACGCGTACGACCTGTTGGACCGGTAACCTAGCAATCGGATTTCTTGCGAAAAAGGATGCTCCTTATCAAATTTTGGCAAGCCGCGATGGCGCAAAAAATCTTCGTAGTCGAGCAACAACTCTTCCAAGCTGGCCCGCGCAATGCTGGTGAGCTTCAGTTCGATCTTTTTTGAAGTTCCCGAGACCACACTGCCTTCGGCGATATTTTGTCGACCGCTCCTGGCAGCCTGAACCATCTGATCATGCGTACGGCTACACCTATCGATGAAGCGGTTACAAAACACCACTGTGGCGTCATAAACAATCTCTGCGCCAATAAAAGTTTTCAAACGGCGATAACCGCCATGTTTTCGAATCAATTCAGTCATGTGAAGCCCTCCTGCATCGCGTTTTCGTTGCGCGCGCAATGGTTCTGGTTGGTCTTTTTTGTATGCGAAGTGAATCAATGTGACACATCGCTGCTCATCGGCAACTCACGCGCCAACAAAAACCATTATTTCCGCTATTCCCTGCGCTGCGTGGCCGTCCGTTTTCCCGCGGCATCCCACTGGTCCTACAGGTCCAACTGGTCCTACTTTTCCCGCGGCATCCCACTGGTCCTACAGGTCCAACTGGTCCTACTTTTCCCGCGGCATCCCACTGGTCCTACGGGTCCCACTGGTCCTACTTTCCCCGCGGCATCCCACTGGTCCTACAGGTCCCACCGGTTCTATTTTTTTAGCCACGCCGTTTCGTTCGGCGAAGTGTTCAGAGTGATTCGGCGGGCGCAAATGACGACGCGTCCTTTCGGTTTGCCGCACGGCTGACAACGCGATGCAAATTATTTATGCAACAGGGCATTTGTGATAGGATTCACGCGGTTTCTGCAAACAAACAAATAGGGGGAAAACGAGACCAACGTCCAGGAATACCATTATGTCGTACCTCGTAGATCAACTGGCCCACCTCTCCAACTTTGGACAACGCCTGCGAACATATCCCACCGACGCCGAGCGCCACCAACACGCCCTCGACACCTTGTCGCAACTGCTCGGATACCGCGCCGCCGCAATTTTCATATGGAATGACGCCCAGGCGCGCTTCACCTGCGCGGCACAACAAGACTGCCACGCCGCATGCATCGACGCCCTCCTGGACGGCGCGCCGAACTCCCCCTTGCGCCGGCTCGCCCACCAACGCGAGACCCACATCGCCAACGCGCAGCCCGAGGTCCCCTTATCCCCGCTCAACACCGCCACCCCACCGCTGTCGCAGATGCGCGTCCCGCTGCAGTTTGCCCAAAGCCCCCTGGGGGCCCTCCTGGTCGAGCGCGACGACCGGCACTTTGACGCCACCGACACGGCCCTGGCCGACATCTGGGCCGATCAACTGGCGACAGCCCTCTGCCACCAGCACCCGCAAGGCCCGCGCAACGCCCCCGCGCAACGCACCGACCGCATCGCCGAGATCCACCGCGCAGCGGCCTCGCTCAATATCACCAGCGGCGACGACACCCCCCTCGCCTATATCGCCCGCGCCGCGCTCCAAACCCTCAACCTCGACGCCATCGCCCTGTTCGTCCCCGACCCGGAGAGCGGACACCTGATGACGCACACCTCCTTGCACCACGCCTGTCCCGTGGGCACCTTCATCGAAGCCGACCACGGCGCCCTGCCGCACGTAATGGCCACCGGCGAGCCCGCCTGCCTCACCCACCCCGACGAGCTGGCCGCCCGCCCCTACGCCACCGCCGCCACCCGCTGCGAAGTCTCGGTGCCCCTGCTGGTCGACAACACCGTCATCGGCGTACTGGTGGCCGAGAGCCACAAGCGCGATCACATCAGCCCAGAGGACCTCCGCCTGCTCCGCATCTTCGGCGCCCAAGCGGCCACGGCCCTGCACAATGCCGCCATGATCGACCAACTGCGCGACTACAACGCCCGCCTACACGCCATCAACCACGCCGCCTGGACCCTCAACTTCGCGCGCGATCCCGACATCATCATCGACGAAATCCTCAACTGCGTCTGCGAGGCCTTTCAAACCAAGCAGTGCGCCCTGCACCTGGTGAGCGACTGCGGCCAGCAAATCACGCTGCACGCCGCCCTGGGCCACTACCGCGATCTCGGCACCACCACCCCGCCCGGGCGCGGTGTCATCGGCATCGCCGCCACCGAGAGCCGCGCCCTGCTCGTCACCAACTCCACCGAGGACGAGCGCTGCCTGCCCGAAGAGTACCCCTGCGAGTCCAGCGCCATGATCGCCCCGCTCATCATTATGGACAAAACCATCGGCGTGCTCGAAACCCGACGGCAGCGCCCCGCCAACTTTCAAAAGAGCGACCTCGATCTCTTCGCCACCTTTGCGGCCCACGCGGCCATCGCCATCCACAACGTCAACCTCATCAACGGCCTCGAAGCCGCCAACCAGCAGCTCGCCGGCAACTTCGAGGAGATGCGGCGCCTCAACGGCGAGCTCGAGCAATACGCCCAGCGCGTCAATGAGGCCAAGCTGAGCCTCGAGTGGCAAATCCAGCAGCTCACAGCCCTGCACGAGGCCACGCGCACCATCACCTCCAGCCTCGACCTGGATACCACCCTCAAAACCATCCTCGACATCAGCGCCAACATCGCCGACTCCACCGCCGGCGCCATCAAGCTCTACGACGAGGAGACCCAAGAGCTCTCCGTGCGCGCCACCCAAAGCGCCTCGAAGATCGAGACCGACTCCCGCGCCATCCTCAGCCTGCCGTTGAGCATCAGCGACAAAATCATCGGCGAGTTCGAAATCATCCGCTCCAAGCGCTTAACCCTCAGCGACGAAGAGCAGCGCATGCTCGAGACCATGGCCTCCCAAGCCGCCATCGCCATCGAAAACGCCCGCCTCTTCGAGAGCACTCAGCGCGTCTATTACGAGACCCTCAAAACCCTCACCCACACCATCGACGCCCGCGACGGCTACACCCGCGGCCACTCGGATCGCGTGGCGGACCTGGCCGAAAAGCTCGCGCGCCGCCTGGGCCTCTCCGAGCGCAACATCGACAAAATCATCAGCGCCGCCATCCTGCACGACATCGGGAAGATCGGCATCCGCGACGAGCTGCTCCTGGCCCCGCGCCCCCTCACCCCCGAAGAGCGCGTCGCCATCCAACAGCACGCCACCCTGGGCTTCAACATCCTGTCCCCGCTCAAATTCCTGGGCGAGGTGCGCCCCATCGTGCACTACCACCACGAGCGCTGGGACGGTAAGGGCTATCCCGAGGGCCGCGCCGGCAAACAAATTCCCTTTGCGGCCCGCATCATCGCCGTGGCCGACGCCTACGACGCCATGACCTCCACGCGCCCCTACCGGGAGCCCCTCTCGCAAGACGAAGCCATCGCCGAAATCCGCGCGGGTGCGGGCACGCAGTTCGACCCCGAGGTGGTGGCCGCCTTCGAAGCCTGCATGACGGCTCCCGGAGCCACGCCGTGACCCAGCTTCGGATAGCGCGCCCCTGGCACATCCTCGTGGCCCTGTGTGCGGTGCTCGCCGTCCTGACCGCCCTCACCCACCGCTATGTCTCGCTGGAAGCCGCCCGCGACTGGACGCGCGCCCTGGGCCACACCGCCCAACAGCACGCCCTCTTAACCGGTGCGGTCTTCTTGGGCCTGCTGGTCCTCGCCATGCTCTTCGCCCTGCCGGCCAAGGCCGTGCTCAACATGATGATCGCGGCGCTGCTGGGCTTTTGGCCCGCGGTGTGCCTCACCCTGCTGGGCACCCTAACCGGGAGCTCCCTGCTCTACGCGGTGACCCGGCGCATCGCCACCCCATCCCCGCTGCCTCCCCGGTGGCACGGCGTACAGCACCGCCTCCTGCGCCGACCGCTCCTCACCTGCGCCGCGCTCCGCCTGACCCCGGTCTTGCCCTACGGCCCGGTGACCATCGTCTGCGCCATGGCCCAAACCCCGTACCGTCCCTTCTTGCTGGGCTCCGCCCTGGGCGACATCCCCATCGTCGCGCTCTACGCCCTGGCCGGCACCCGCCTCATGGCCCTGGCCCAAACCCGCGACGCCCTCACCCCCACCACCGCCCTCGTCCTGAGCGCCGCCGCCCTGCTCCTCTTGCTCGGCGCCATCGCCCCCAGCAAACGGCGCGACATCCCGCCACCCGAACAGGCCCAGCCATGATCCTCATCCTCACGCCCAACAGCGGACGCCAAGCGGGAAAGCGCCTGCGCATCGACAAAACCCAGCGCCTCAACCTGGGGCGCAAGCCCGAAAACGACGCGATCTTCGACGCCCCGGAGCACCAGGTGGTCTCGGGCTTTCACGCGCAGATACGGTGGACCGACGGCGCCTGGCGCATCCAAGACCTCGACTCCCTGCACGGCACCTGGCGCAATGGCCAGCGCATCACCACCGCCATCCTGCAACACGGCGACCAAATCCGCCTGTGCGAAGACGGCCCCAGCGCTGTCATCGCCCTGGAGGGAGACGCCCCCATCACCGCCCCGGACATCGCCAAAGCCCCCCATTCAAACCCCGTTCCGGCCCCGGCCCCCAGCAGCGGCGAGCGCCAGAGCCGCCTCTACGGACAGCGCACCTTGGGGCTCCTCATCCAGCGCGCCCTCGAATCTGCGGGGCTGCTGCAACAGAAAACCGGCACCAGCAAGCCCACCGCCTACTTCGAGGCCATGCTCGAAGACAAAGTCGCCGACGCCCGGCGCTACTCCCGGCTGCTGCTGCTCCTGCTGGGCATCGCCCTGGCCCTCATTCTGGTCATCGCCACCCTGCTCGTCCTGCGCTACCGCAGCGTCACCATCCACCAAACCACCCAGTACGTCACCGAGACCGCGGCGGGCGGCAGCGTGGCCTCGGGCAACCGCCACCACATCTTCGTCATGGCCGGCGTGCCCAACGACCCCACCTTGCCCCGCACCCCCATGGGCTTCTGCACCGCCTTCGCCATCGGCCCCGATCTCTTGGCCACCAACGCCCACTGCGTCCTCACGGCCTCGCGCGACTTCGCGGGCATCGAGGTCCGCATGAACGGCATGCCCCACCACGCCCACCGCGTCGTCCAAATGCACTACCACCCCCACTACCGCGCCGAGGTGCTCTCCCCGGACGTGGCCCTCATCCGCATCGACGGCAAGCTCAACGCCTGGGCGCGCCTGGCCACCACCGCCGAGCTCCAGCAAATCGGCCCTGGGGTCCCGGTGTTTCTCTACGGCTTCCCCGGACGCCTCAACAACCTGGTCTCCCCGGAGGCCACCTTTGTCCGCGGCGAAATCGGACGCCTCACCACCTTCGCCCACACCGTGGCGGGCTTCGCCGACAACACCCTGCTGCAGCACTCGGCCTTTGTCTCCCAGGGCACCTCGGGCAGCCCCATGTTCAACGCAGCGGGCAGCGTCATCGGCATCAACGCCGGCGGCTACACCGAGAGCGGGCAAATTTTGCCGGGCTACAACGTCGGCATGCGCATCGACCTCTTAACCCCGCTCACCAAGGAAATCCGCTAACCGTGACCGCCCTCCTGCGCTACCTCTTCCTCGTCCCCTTGGCGGTGCACCTCGGCTGGCTGGCCGCCACCTGGCAGGCCCTGCCGTCGCAAATGGGCGGCGCCATCTGCTCCCCGGCCCTGCGCGTCGACTTCCTCCTCGAATGGCTCGCCCTCACCCTGCTGGCCAACGCGGCCTTCTTGGGGCTCTACGCCTGGCTACCCAAGGGTCCCGCGCGCCTCCTGTCGGTTCCGAACCGCGAGCGCTGGCTCCAAACCCCCGCGGGCAAGGCGCAGCTCGTCGCCCAACTGCGCGGCCTCATCGAGGTCTCGCTCTTCTGCCTGAATCTCCTGTTCCTCGCGATGTACCAGTTCATCTACCAGGGCAACATGCCGCGGCCCCACATCGCCTTTCCCCTGCCCGTGCTGTACCTGCTCTTCATGGTGGCGCCCCTAGCGGGCAACATCGCCTACATCTGGTACGTGGCCCGGCACCTGAAGCAGGGTCCGCAAGCCCCCGCATCTTCAGACGCCCCCCCGGACGAACCCGAAGCATCCCCGGACGAACCCGAAGCATCCCCGGACGAACCCTAGACGCTTTACGCCGCTTTGGCCGTGGCTTATTCGGCCTCGAGCACCAGGGCGCAGCGCGCGGGGATGTAGAGTTGAATCATGTGCTGATCGGCACCGGCACCCGGAAAGGCCGGCATGGAGAAAAAGGTTTGGGGCGCGGCGATGCGGTCGTATCCGCCGTACTTGGCGGCATCGGAGTCGAGCAGCAGGCGATAGGCCCCGGCGGGCACGCGCAGCCCGTAGCGATCGAAGGACTGGGTGGGGTTGAAGTTGAACACGAAGTAGAGCGACCCGCGGCGAAAGGCCAGCACCTGGTCGTCGACGTGCTCGTGCACCATTTGCAGGTCGGGGTTGCCCAAGAGGAAGTGGTCGCGGCACAGGCCCATCATGTCGCGGTCGAAGTCGGACAGGAAGTGATAGCGCAGCAGGGGGTCGTACTTGAGGCGCCACTGGCGGCGGGCGTGGTGGTAGCTCCAGTTGTTGCCCTCCCGGGGAAAGTCGATCCACTCGGGGTGGCCGAACTCGTTGCCCATGAAGTTGAGGTAGCCGTGCCCCGCCGTGGCCAGGGTAATCAAGCGGATCATTTTGTGCAGCGCGATGCCCCGGTCGATGACGCTGCTGGTGGCCAGCACGCTCATGTGCGTGTAGATCTCCGCGTCGACCAAGCGAAAGAATATCGTTTTGTCGCCCACCAGCGCCTGGTCGTGGGACTCGCTGTAGCCGATGGTTTTTTCGTCGTGGCGCCGCGCGGTGAGCTCCCAAAAAATTTCGCCCACGTGCCACTGTTCGTCGGAGCGCTCTTTGATGATTTTGATCCAATAATCGGGCGTGCCCATGGCCAGGCGGTAATCGAAGCCCAGGCCGCCGCCATCCAGGGGATAGGCCAGCCCCGGCATGCCGCTGACGTCCTCGGCGATGCTGATGGCGTGGGGGTTGACCTCGTGGATGACGCGGTTGGCCAGCCCCAAGTAGACCTGCGCCTCTTCGTCGAGGTTCTCGCTGAAGTAGTCGTCGTAGCAGGTGAAGGCCTTGCCCAGGCCGTGGTCCCGGTAGAGCATGCTGGTCACGCCGTCGAAGCGGAAGCCGTCCACGCGGTACTCGTCGAGCCAGAAGCGGCAGTTGGAGAGGAGGAAGTGCAGCACCTCGGGCTTGCTGTAGTTGAAGCAGCGCGAGTCCCAGGCCACGTGGTCGCCGCGGTCTCCGGCGTGGAAGTACTGCCAGGGGGTGCCGTCGAAGCGGCTCAGCCCCTCGGCCTCGTTTTTGGCCGCGTGGGAGTGCACCAGGTCGATGATCACCGCGATGCCCAGGTCGTGGGCGCGGTCGACCAAGGCCTTGAAGTCGTCGGGGGTGCCAAAGCGCGAACTCACCGCGAAGAAGCTCGTCACGTGGTAGCCGAAGGAGCCGTAGTAGGGGTGCTCCAAAATCGCCATGAGCTGGATGGCGTTGTAGCCCGCCTCGGCGATGATGGGCAAAATGTGCGCGGTGAACTCGCGGAAGGTGCCCACGCGGCCGTCTTCGAGGGCCATGCCCACGTGGGTCTCGTAGATGCGCGGGGCGTTGGACGACGGGCGAAACGAGGGACACTGCCACGTGTAAGGGGTCTCCGGGGCCCACACTTGCGCCGCCATCAGGTGGGTGTGGGGATCTTGGATGACGCGCCGGGCCCAAGCCGGGACGCGCTCCCCCTCGCCGCCGGGCCAGCGCATGAGCAGCTTGTAAGCGTCGCCGTGCTGCAAGTGGGCGCTGTCCAACGCGAGCTCCCAGTCGCCCTTCTCGTTTATGCGGGACAGGGCGAAGCGCTCGTCGGCCCGCCAGGAGGAGAACGCGCCGATGAGAAAGACCTCGGTGGCGCCGGGGGCCCACTCGCGGAACACCCACTGTGCCCCGTGGCGGTGCAGGCCGTAGTACTCGTGGCCCGCGGCGAAGTCGGCGAGAGAGGTGCCCTCGCCGGTGAGGTGTGTCAACGTGTGCTGCAGCGCCTGGAGGCGGTGTTCGAAGTGGTGGGCATAAGGGGCGAGCCCCGCATCGCCTTGGACGATGGGCAGGGGCGCCGGAGACGCCGGAGTTTGGGCGGCAGCGGGCTCTTTGGCAGCGCTTCGTTTCGCCGCGCTCTTTTTCGCAGCCGTCTTTTTCGCAGCAGTCTTCTTGGGCGTGGGTTTTGACGGTTTCCGAACGGTGGAATCAGTGGGCTTTCCGGTTGCCATAAATGCTCCCCTTAGTGGATGTTTTGCACAAAAATCAGTATAGACCGCTTTGTGGGGCCACACGCAACAAAAACAACGCGACCCAAGGCACCAAGGCGCCCTCATCCAACGCGCCCCGGGACATCCGCCGCCGCCACACATTGGGATAAAAGATTGCACTTGGCCCAATCCTGAATAGAATCGCGCCGGCTTCGCAGCCCGCACCCCTTTGTGGCCAACAATTCATAGGAGCTCTTTTTGACGCATCGCAACATTAGAAACTTTTCGATTATCGCCCACATCGATCACGGAAAATCCACCCTGGCCGATCGCATCCTCGAGATGACCGGCGCCGTGGACACCCGCAACCTCAAGACCCAGCACCTCGACAAAATGGACCTGGAGCGCGAGCGCGGCATCACCATCAAGGCCCAGACCGCCCACATCGAATACCGCGCCGCCGACGGAGAGCTCTATGCGCTGAACCTCATCGACACCCCCGGCCACGTCGACTTCAACTACGAGGTCGAGCGCGCCCTAGAGGCCTGCGAAGGCGCCCTGCTCCTGGTGGACGCCACCCAGGGCGTGCAGGCCCAGACCCTGGCCAACGCCTACCTGGCCATCAACGCCAACCTCGAGATCATCCCCGTGCTCAACAAAATCGACGTCAACGGCGCCGACATCGACGGGGCCCTCAGCCAAATCGAAGAGGTCATCGGCCTCGACATCGACGACGCCCTGCGCGTCTCCGCCAAGAGCGGCGAAGGCATCCCCGACCTGCTCGAAGCCATCGTGCAGCGCATCCCGCCGCCCAAGCCCCACGAAGACGAAGAGACCCTGCGCGCCTTTATCTTCGACTCCTGGTACGACACCTACCGCGGCGCCATCGTCCTGGTGCGCATGATGTCCGGGGTCCTCCGCGCCGGCATGAAGGTCGAGTTCATGTCCACCGGACGCCGCTACGAGGTCGCGGAGATCGGCACCTTCACCCCGGAGATGGTCAAACTCGACGCCCTGCACTCCGGCGAGGTGGGCTACGTCGTCTGCACCATCAAGTCGGTGCACGAAACCAAGATCGGCGACACGATCACCGACACGCGCCGCCCCGCCAGCGAACCCCTGCCGGGCTTCCGCGAGGTCAAGCCCATGGTCTTCTGCGGCGTCTTCCCCACCGACCCCGGCGGCTACAACGACCTGCGCGACTCCCTCGACAAGCTCGTGCTCAACGACTCGTCCTTTGTGTACGAACCCGAAACCTCGCAGGCCCTGGGCTTTGGCTTCCGCTGCGGCTTCTTGGGGCTGCTGCACATGGAGATTATCCAGGAGCGCCTGGAGCGCGAATACGATCTCGACATCATCACCACGGCCCCCACGGTGGTGTACAACGTCTACCTAACCAACGGCGACATGCTCCTGGTGGACAACCCGGCGCGCCTCCCGGAGGTCGGCAAAATCGCCCGCATCGAAGAGCCCTTCATCCGGGCGTCCATCCACGTGCCCAGCGATTACGTGGGGCCCGTCATCAAGCTGTGCGAAGACCGCCGCGGCACCCAGGAGAGCCTCGACTACGCCGGACCGGGCCGCGTCATCCTCAAGTACGCCCTGCCCATGGCCGAGGTGCTCTTCGACTTCTTCGACCGCCTCAAGTCGGTGTCCCGCGGCTACGCCTCCATGGACTACGAGATCATCGGCCACCGCGCCGGCGACCTGGTGCGCCTCGACGTCCTGGTCAACGGCGATCCCGTCGACGCCCTCTTCGCCATCGTCCACCGCGAGCACGCCTTCCCCATCGGCCAAGAGCTCACCCGCAAAATGAAGGAGCTCATCCCCCGCCAGCAGTTCGAAGTGGCGGTGCAGGCCGCCATCGGCACCAAGGTCATCGCTCGCACCACCGTGCGGGCCCTGCGCAAAAACGTCACCGCCAAGTGCTACGGCGGCGACATCAGCCGCAAGCGCAAGCTCCTCGAAAAGCAAAAGGAAGGGAAGCGCCGCATGAAGGCGGTGGGCTCCGTCGAGATCCCCCAAGACGCCTTCCTCTCCATGCTCAAAATCGACCGCTAAACCGCGGCCTCCCCCCGCCACACAACACACGCGGTTTCGCGAAACAACACGGCGCCGCCACACGACGCCTTCGCGAGACGGGCCTCGCGGTGAAACAGCGCCTAGTCTTTGGGGTTGAGCTGGAAGAAATTGCGGATGCGGGAGGCCAGGGACACCTCGTCGGCGCTGCGCTTGCCCCCAGCGCGGTAGTCGCCCTCCCCCGACTGGTGCAGCAGCTCGGTGCGCTCCGCGTCCCGCTGTTCGAGTTTTTGGCTGAACAGCTCGGCCATCTCGGGCTTTTGTTCGAAGATTTTGGCCAGGGCATTTTTGTCGATTTGGTAGATCAAACAGTCGGTGACCGCCAGCGCGTCGGCGGAGGCCGGGTCGCCGGTCAACAGGGCCCGCTCGCCAAAATAAGCGCCCCGCGACAACGTGGAGACCTTGTGCCCCGGATCGCCGGGAGACTGGTGCACGATGATATCGACCTCCCCCTCGCCGATGATGTTGAGGCCCACCCCCTTGTCGCCCTGGTGAATCAACGGCTCGCCCGCCTCGAACTCGCAGGTCCGGGCCTTGGCCGCCAGCCACAAAAACTCCGCGTCGCTCAAGGGCGCGAACACCGGTATCTTGCGCAAAATGCGCAGCACTTGCTCGGCGGAGTGACGCGATGGCGGCTCGGCAGCGTCTTGGGGCTCTTCGCGGAGATAGACCTCGCGGGCGGGCAGCGGGATGCGCAGCCCCGCGCGGTCGAGGTGGTACCAGATGCGCTTGTGCACGTTGCCGTCGATGAGATCGCGGCGCGCCACATCTTCGATGAAGTAGATCAGCTCGTACTCGGCGAAGTGCTCGACAAAGCGCCGGATAATGACCCGCGGCGGGGGATCGTGCAGCACCTCGGGGATGGAGAGGGCCGCTTGTGTTAGGCAGTCGTGCACGGCGCCGGGGCGGTGGGAGAAGCGCAGGCCGATTTTGATTTTGCGGCGGTGCAGCACCGAGGGGCGCGAGAAGTTGACAATGGCCGACTTGATGATGGTGTTGTTGGGGATGATGACGACGTCGCGGCTGCGGGTCTCGAGCTTGGTGGAGCGCCAGTTGATCTCGCGGACGACGCCCTCGAATTGGTCGACCTTGACCCAGTTGCCCTCGCGGAAGGGGTTTTCCATTTGGATGGCCAGGCCGCTGATGACGCTGGAGAGCAAGTCTTGCAGGGCAAAACCGATGATGGCGGTGAAGACCGCGGAGGTGGTGACCAGGGAGGTGACCGAGATGCCGTGGGAGGACAGGATGAAGACGACGACGATTAAGAAGACCACCAGCATCGTGATGGTCTTGATGATCGACGGGATGCTGATGGTGGAGCGGCGCGGGGCGAACACGTCGAAGAGCAGCGTGGACATCGTGTGGATGATGGCCAGGGCGAGGATCGACAGGGAGAGCAGGTGCGTGAAGCGCTCGGCCACCGGCCAGTAGAGGCGGCACAACAGGGCCGCAATGGCCACCAGCACGTAGACGCTGAAGAACACCAGGGAGCGGCGGAAGCGCTTGGCGGCGACCTCGGCGCGCAGGCGCACGCGCAGCAATGCGATGACGAGCACAAAGGAAGCCGCCGTAAACAAGCCGGGGAGCAGCGGTTCGGAGGCGCGGAACAAAGTGATCAAAAAATCCATGGACATTGTTTCTCCTGTCAACGGCCTCTTTTATGGGGAAATCCCAACTTTTCAAACATGTAAAACACCCCGCACCCCCAAGCACCGCCCAAGCGTCGTCAAAGCACCGCCAAATGCCTCACCCAAGTGCCGCCAAATGCCTCACCCAAGCACCGCCAAAGCGCCGCCAAATGCCACACCCAAACACCGCTAAAGCACCGCCAAAGCGCCGCCGAATGCCTCACCCAAGCACCGCCAAATCCTCTCATATCCATTTGTTTTTATTGATGTTTCGAATTGTAGGGGCGCCCCTTGCGGGTGCCCAACGAACTTTGCCCCGCCCCGTGACGCTAGCGACAAGCGAAGCACGCCCTTGGCTAATGACTCAGAGCCCTTGTCTCGGATTCGCGCGTTTTACTCGCTCCTCACACACCTCGCATAGCCGCGGGTCCAATGGTTCCAAGACCCCTCAGCGCCGATGTTGAAGCCGGTAAAACCGTCGTCGAAATTTAATGCCCACGCGGCCGGCTCTCTTCCGACAGCTTGGTGTGAAGCCCAATACCAATTCTCACTTCTCGATCCGTACTTGGTATTGGGGAACATCTCTCGGTGAATAGAAGGCGCTACGAGGGCTTCGTCTACCAAGGTTGATATTTCCCGGATACTCGGCAATCGCCACTTGTTTTGCCCCAAATGCAAATCCGCGCAGTATTGAACCGCTTGTTCCCACGTGAGCAAGGTATCGGAATCCCGCCTTTGCCAAATCAGCTTTGTATAGTTGTCCTTTACCTCATCCGCTGAAATCACCGTGTATTGATTGGGCGGCGCAACAGCCGGCTCTGAGGGGCCTTCTCCCTCTCCTCCGCCCCGTACACATCGCAGCGCGGCGGCGTTGGCCTTGGAATAGGCATTGCTGACAATGCCGTCCGACATGTTGAACGCCCACGCAAAATCCTTGCCCGCACCGACCCCGGCTTGGCGGATGGTCAGAATCCAGTCCGATGACGTGTGATGAAATCCTCCGGCGGCGGATGGAAACGCACCGCTGTCCACTTTGGAACGACTGGAGGTAAAATCCATAATAGACGTCATCTCAATGCGCGTCGGGAGCCGCCAATCGCTGTATCCCCCCAACGCCAAAGAGCTGCAGTAATCCAGCGCCGCCTCCCATGTGTGTGTATTGCCGGGGGGATTTTTTTGCCAAATCAGACCGGTAATCACATCCGTAACCGTGCCGTCGCCGTTGTCCGTGTAAGACGCTTCGTTGGGGAGATTGCTGCCGATGGGATTTGGCATCACCCAGCAAGCCCATTTGTGCGTACCGCAATTTTGCGGGGTATCCGCGTCAGAATCCGCGCTTGAATCCGCACCTGAATCTGCGCCGGTATTTGAATCTGCGCCAGCAGTAGAATCCGCGCCGGCATTGGAATCTGCGCCGGTATTGGAGTCTGCGCCGGTATTGGAGTCTGCGCCGGCATTGGAATCCGCACCGGCATTGGAATCCGCACCGGCATTGGAATCCGCGCCGACATCACTGCCCTTCTCGGTGCCGATGCCGTTTTTTTCCGTGTCTTGTGCAGCGTCCTTGCTGTCGCCGTCACATCCCATCGCAGCGACCAGCATGCTGCCCATGAGAACAACGCTTTGAAGCCATTTGCAGGTACACATTTTTGCCTCCGTTCAACACGCAAGCGCGCCCTACTCCACGCACTCGCCATCGACGCATTTATAATTTTCGCCGTAGCGCGTGCAATTGTCCAATGCGCTGCCATCAACGGCGCCACAGGCCTCTTGCGTATTCGCTTCGCAGCGGCGCTTGTCCAAGCTCAAGTGATGGTTTTCCAAACATTGGCTCACCTCACAAATGCCCGAGGTGTTGCACAGCGCTGCGCCATCGGCGGCATTGTGCGTGCAATCGCGCACCTCGTCGCCAAAAGCTGCTACGCGTCCACAGGCGCTGGGCGCATTTGCGATGCAGGCGTCTTGCGTATCGTTGATATGAAACCCGGGCTTACAGTTGTTCACTAGGCAGTTGCCGTTAACCGCACATGCCACCGATACGGCATTGGCAATACCCGTGCAATCCACTGTTTTTTCGCTAGTTGTATCTGCAGGGGCACAAGCCTCGGGCGAATTGGGCACGCAATGGCCGCCATCGGCGCTGAGGTGGAAAGTCTCTTTGCATTTTGTGATAACGCATGCCCCGGCTTCGCTGCAATTGACGGTGTCGGCATAGGGCAATTGGGTGCAGTCCACGCAACTGCGACCGCAGGCGGTATCCCTGTTTTTACACATAATCGTGAAACAGGCGTCTTTTAAACAATCTCCCTCCTTATCGGGATTAGCACATTCATACCTAGCGCCATCAACGCAAACGGGAGCGTCACCTTTGCAAGGCGAAAAAAGATTCTCCCCCCGAAGATCACACCCCCCGCAATACGCCGCGGTTCTATACACATCCGCCGAGCATACAACCCCTGGGTAATGCGCTACATCAATGCTACATACGTTTTTGTTGCAGTATGCAGTATTGGTGCAACTTGATAAGGGTGCACATTCGTACTGACATTTGTTATTTATGCATGTATCCCGCGACTTTAAAGAATCATATGCTTTATCTCCACAATTCCACCCACACTGGCCGCAGTTCAGGGGGTCGCTTGCTACGTCGACACATTCGAGTTTTCCATCGGCATTTCGGCATAGCGTCTTTGCATCATCGCAAGCAAAGGGAACGCATTCCCCACCTTGGCAAAAGCTTTTTTCATCGCATGCTATGCCTTTAAAGTTGCTCTCATTTCGACTTTCTTCATTGCAGTGCCCTTTGGCACCGCAAAAAGCATCATTTGTATCGGGGTCTATGCACTTACCATCACACCATATAAGGCTCCCACGGCATTTGCATTTGCCCTCATGGCAATGGCGCTCAGAACCACAGTCCACCCCTTGGTAGTTTTCGATGTCAGGGTCTGAACCCATACAGCTTCCTTTTGCGCCGCAATGCACGGTGTCCGTGTTGGGATCGATGCAAATGCCGTTACAAGTCAGGTTAGCGCCCAGGCATTCGCATTCACCTTCAACACAAGCGGAGGAACCCTCACAAGTGACACCTGCGTAATTATCCGATGTCGCGGAGGACGCATCGCAACGCCCCCTTGCACCGCAATGCGTTTTACTCACCTTGGGATCGATGCACGTATTATCGCATAAAGCTTTGTCCGCGGGGCAAACGCACGCACCTTCCGCGCATTCTTCATTCACAGGACAAATGCGGCCGCGATAGTCCTCCGATGCCGGGGATTCCTCAGTGCAAAGGCCCTTCGCGCCACAATGGTCCCTGTCTCGAAAGGGATCGATACATACATCCCCACAAACGATGCCGCCATCCTCGCAAACGATGCCGTCATCCTCGCAAAGGCATTCTCCTTCAACACATATCCCCTTATCCTCACAGCGGCGGTCACATTTGCCGCAGTGATTGCGATCCGTTTTTAAATCCACGCAGGTAGCACCACAAGCCAACAGCGGGTAATCACAACGGTTTTTTATACACGTATAAATCGGGCTTTCATCGTCCCCTAGAGCCGTTTCTTGGCAAACGTAATCGTCAGCACAACGCTGCGAACTCTCGTTGTAGTGCGTCTGGCCTTCAGCCATCCCACCCAAGGCCTCCCCATTCTCATCCACGGGAGGGCAGCGATCACCCTGCCAATGCGCCGAACCGTCGTCCGAGCACCCGGCCAAAGACAAGGCCAAACACAACCCCATTGCTCCCAAGATTTTCCATGTGATTTTCATTTTTTCCCTACCATGACGAAACGAGTTGCTTCTTCATACGCCGAGCCAATGTACACATTGCCCAGACCACCATGCGCCTCCATAGACATGATTAGACCGTACCGCAAAAACCCATAAAATGAACAGCTCTAAGCTTCTCTGAGCTTCTCTGTGTGATGAGAGTGCTCCGCCCGAATGAATATACGATTGCGAATCGCCTAAGGCGCGCTATCAATTACAGTCGACGCTCTTGATGGACCCATGCCAGACGCCTGTGCACTGGTCTGCGTAGGTCACTCCCCCAATGACTTCGACGTGGTTTTGGCGCATGGTGACGGTGATCGTTTGAGCGACCAAATCCACATCAAACTCGCTTCTGGTGTCTAGCGATCCCGAAAATCCGAACAGGGAACAACTGAAGGCATCACGGACATAACGATTGCTGTAGGACGGATCCCAGTGCATGTGTCCTTGGTCCATTGTCAACGAAACATCGCCGATGGTATTTTTTAGCGACCATGCTTCACAGACCTGCGGAATGTCAGATAACGACACTATCTTTTCCACTGTCGATACATCCCCCTGAACACAAATGGGTTCCTTGGGGCAGCCTTTCCAGGGGTCTTCCATAGGATGGCCTGGGTCTAAGTCCGGTTCTGGATTGGTCGGCAAGCCAAAAGTGGCACCGTATCGCATAGAGATGCGTCCCATGCCCACCACCCGCTGCCAACCATTTTGCACGCGTTCCATGCGCATATTGTCCAAAAGGATACTTCCAGCGGTACGATCATGTATTTTGGCCTCTACGGGCTCTGTAACATCCAATCGCAGATAATCCCCGGGGAATTTTCCCTGAAACAGGCAAACCCCCTCTGTAACGGTGGAGTTTACGGGATTTCCCCTACCTTTGAATGTGCATCCATAGGCTGTTCCATCGTCATCGATTGCATTTACGTGCGAGAGGACAAACTCAAACGTATCGGGCTTTTCCACAATTGTACGTTTGATATGAAAGCCCAATTGGCGATTGTCTTCCACCCGCTCTGAAGAAAAGGCAAAGTTTGCATCCTGTGCCTTATGAAGTTGGATATCAATCGTTGTATAAAAATCTGGGTTCACAATCCCCAGGAACAATTCTTCTCCATCGTCACTGTCGCTGGATAACAAATCGCAGCCACTGAGCAGAGCCAGACCCAGCAACAATCCAACAAACCCAATCACGGTGACGTGCTTCTTCAACAGGACATCAAAAATCATTGTCGCAACTCCAATGTCGTATCAGTGATATCCACATGAATCAGCCCCGCTAGCCCAGACTGATAAACGGGCACTTCCGTACCAAGCTCTTCTTCAAGGCCGTCTCGCAGGTGATGCCGATAGTAAATTCCAGCCTCAAAATAATAAAGCCATTCGTTGCTATCGATGCCTATGTACACCTGCTCCGGCGACAACTGATAAATGAAGGCCGGATTTTTTGTCACAATTTGATAGATCAAATCCCCGGCTGGCTCACCCTTTTCATCGACCGTCCCCACCCGTGCGTAAGAACCCGATATATCGATTTGGTCCTTATCTACCCTGGGAGTCTCGACAAAGGCATACTGATTGGCGGTATCGAAAATACGGGCGCCACGGCTGTTTGCAGACACCAGGTATTGATCGTCTGGGGAAAACAACAGACCTGGATGCAAGGTATATCGCCGACGTATGGCCGGCTGATCGGAATCGATGGACGTTTTTTTCGTGGGCACAAGCTCTGGCGGCCTTTTATCTTCCAAATCCCGGGTGAAAATCCCCTCCAGATGTTCTTGAACTTGCAACGCCCCATCATGGCCTGCGGGCACCTGATAAATGTAGATGTCATCTTCGCTGACAGCGGCCAGTTTTGAACCATCGTAGGTCATGGCCAGGGCAGCACGATGCTTTGCCGGCGGCACAGGGTCTAATGTTTTTGCACGGACATCACAGGTTTCGGCATCGTAAACCATAATGGGCGCCCAGGCACGCCCATCTGTCTCGCCCGCTGGGTACATCCCCGGCCAAACGGCCAACCACCGTGAATTTCCAGAATATTTCGGCAGGCTAATGATTCGATCGGCCAGGCCGTAAAATTCACACCGTTTGGGATTGTTGGGGTCTTTGATAGTGAAAAGGTTGTTCGCCAAATCGTCATAAGTACCCCAGGGATCTCCCATATTTGTGCCGTTATTGGCAATGCTGGCCAAGCTGGCAATGTGCTTTCCATCAGGAGAGATAACCAAATAGGGATTCCCTCTGTCTGCTTTGAAGGGCCTTCTGAATATAAGATGGTGGAATTGCAGGCTTTCTAAATCAAAATAGGCCAGATATGCCGGCCAAGCCTGTCCCTCCTGTAGATTGATAGTTTGGCTACCAACAATCGCAATCATTTGCCCAGAGCCGCCGGCAAGGGCAATCTCGCCACTACCATCAAACCCATCGAAATATAGATACGTTCCCCTGGATATTTCTTGGCGCTTCACCCGATCAAACCACCGGTAATTGTCGTGAAGCAGGTCGGTAACCATCAAAAACCGATCATTCATGAATCTGGTCGCGATAGACTCCTCTTCCATCAACCGATCGGTCTGCAAAATAACGCCTGTCGTTGGATCTATTTGCAGGATAATGCCATCTCGCCGGGCGATTTCGATGACGTTTTTGTCCGTCCGCCAGTGGGCGTCAGAGGGATAATATTCATCCAGCGGCAACACGATTGACTTCGATATCGGCACGGAATAATCCCCCGAGTCCCTATGGACCAATGCCAGGAAGGTTGTGTACTCTTCGTGCCCTTTTATGGTCACACGGATACGACCATCCTTTTGTTCGCCAAGCCCCGCACAAACTTGCCATATGATGCGGCCTTGCCCGCTGTCTTTATCGGGACCGTAGCCTGGCTGGGTTGTACCGGTTAAATCTTGTTCAACACGCACTTTCATGGATCCAGGATCGACCTGGATATCCAACTCTTCCAGGCGTGTAGGGGGCATGGAATCAAACTCAAAGCTAACGATTTGACAGGTCCCTGGAAACGCCACCATATTCGGTCGGGAAAAAGCAAAGGTATAGAAATTACGGGGCCATTCCGATGAACCTTTGGAGGAGTTGTCACCGCCCCCAAACAAATCACATCCAGTAAAATTCGTGCTTACCAGCAGGATAAATCCCATGAAAAAGACATTGCGCATACGTCAACCCTTATTTCTTTCGATTCCCCCACAGAAACGCTCCACTTGGATGTTTTTATTTCACACAATAGTTGCACCGGCAAGTGTAAGGAACACTGGAAATGTCCGGGACATAAGCAGTTAATTGTGTCCGCTTTCATCGGCGCTTTCATCGGCGCTCTCATCCCATCTCTGCGTCCTTGTTTGCATCCTTGTTTGGGGGCAAAGATTTGTGTGCGGGCCGAGGCTTGTTTATATTGAACGGATGTTCGCCATTCACCGCCAACCCGATCTGCTGGAGCGCCTCGAGCTCCTCTCCACCGACGCCCAGTACGATCTCGCCTGCGCCTGCAGCAACGGCACCCAAGGCACCCACCGCCGCCGCGCCCCAGGCGGCACCTGGATCTACCCGGTGGCCATGCCCGGCCGCGGAAACGTGCCCATCCTGCGCACCCTGCTGACCAACGTGTGCCACAGCGACTGCGCCTACTGTCCCCTGCGCGTCGACCGCGACCCGCGACGCACCGCCCTAGCCCCCGAGGAGGTGGTGCGCCTCTTCCTGCACTACCTGCGGCGCAAAGAGGTCTTCGGTCTCTTCCTCACCAGCGGCATGGCCCAAAACCCGGACACCGCCATGGAGCGCATGCTGCAAGTGGTGCGCGCGCTGCGCGGTCGCGAGGGCTTTCGCGGCTACATCCACCTCAAAATCCTGCCCGGTTGCAGCGACGCGGCCATGGACGAAGCCGTGCGCCTCGCCAGCGCCGTGAGCCTCAACATCGAGGTGCCCGGAGAAGCGCACTTTCGCCACCTCTCGCAGCAGAAGCGCTTCCTGCCCGACATCATCGCGCCCCTCAAGCGCCTCCAGCACCTGACCGCGCCGGGGAGCGGACGCGAGCGGGTGAAGCGCAGCACCCAGTTCATCGTGGGGGCCGCCGACGAGACCGACGCCCAGCTCCTAAAGTGGATGGGGGGACTCTACGCGCGCCTGGGGCTGCACCGGGTGTATTACAACGCCTATCAACGCGGTCTGGGAGCGCCGCAGCTCCCCGGTGAACAGCGGCCGCCCAGCGACGCCCACGCATTGCTCACCCGCGAGCACCGCCTCTACCAGGCCGACTTCCTCGTGCGCACCTACGGCTTCACCTACGACGAAATCCCCACGGACGACCGGGGGTTTCTCGATTTGCAGCAAGACCCCAAGGCCCTGTGGGCCGCCCAGCACCCCGAGCGCTTCCCCGTGGACGTCAACCGCGCGCCCCTCGCGACCCTGTTGCGGGTGCCGGGACTGGGCCCCACCCTGGCCAAGCGCATCGTCACCGCCAGGCGCCAACGCCCGCTGCGCCACCTTGACGACCTGGTGCGCCAACCCGCCCTGCGCGCCAAGGCCCTGCCCTACCTGCACTTCGGCTAAACCCCAGGCCAATCTTGGGGGTATTTTGTTAGGGCGTTTTTAGGCGATTTTTAGGCGTTCAGAGTCTTTTGGCGATCATTTGACAAAATGGGCCGACACGTTTTGTCGCCCGCCCTCTGGGTTTCGTCACCTGCACAGTGAACTTGACTTCATGCACTTTTTCTGGGGGCTCTACGCCACCAACTGGAATACATCTGGCACTTTGCAGACTTACTCCATCGACGACATCATGAAAGTGTGGAGAAATACCGGAGGTCGCACCAACGCGCATTGTGTCCCCAGAACCCTCGACGGAGAAACAGGCTGGACTTGCAAAGTGTACAAAAACCCATGGAGATGGGATTCCCCGGAAAGAACCTGTCGTGTCGGTGGAAGTATCACGGGGGCGACCATCACCTGTCGACCGACGGAGTCCATCTATTCGACCAAGTACAGAATGGGCAAAACATGGGCCAACCTCAAGGCAACCGCCGAAAAGACATATGGAGTCTCCAAAGGAAGGTATTTTCAAACTATCGGCAGAACAACTAAAGTAGAATACTCTTATTAAATGAGGTCTTCTATGAAAAAAACTGAATGTTTAAAAAAATGTATCTTGTTCAAAGAATCAACCACTCTCTTTTTATTTAATACATTTTTCATATCCTATATTTGTGCCTGTGCATCTGATCCAGAAACAAAAGAGACATTTGATCAAATTACGAACAAGGAAATAATACCTTCAATAGAATGGATAAAAATCAACAAAGGCGCCTTTGTCTTTGGCTCTGCAGAAGACATACCTTGTCGTGGTCCTATAGCCGAAAAGCAAGTTCCCGTTACGCTGACGCGTTCCTTCTTGATCGCCGCTACCGAGGTGACACAAGCCCAGTGGCAGGCCCTCGATTTTCCCAATCCATCGAAAAATCTCGGCGCGGACAAACCGGTGACCTTCATAAACTTTTATGAAACGTTGGTGTGGTGCAACAAGCTGTCGCTGCTGGAAGGCCTCGACACCTGTTATGATCTGAGCAGTTGCACCAATCCAGTAGGCACTGGCTGCAACAAGGACGATAAATGGGGCGAAGAAGGCTGTTGGGACAAAAAAAAAGTCTTCAATTGCACGGGTGAAATTCACAAGTACAAAGACTGGTACGCCTGCCCTGGGTATCGTCTGCCCACCACCGCCGAATGGGAATACGCAGCCAAGGCCGGAACCACGACCAACACCTGGGCTGGCGACATAGACTGGCAAATCATCGGCGAGTGCATTGAACAGCCCGCCCTCGAAGACATCGCCTGGTACTGTCACAACTCCGGCGGCGAACTGCACCCGGTGGCCCAGAAACAACCCAATCCCTGGGGCCTATACGACACGCTCGGAAATGCATTAGAATGGGTGGATTACTTTTCCGACGGACAGCCGTTGAATTGGAATCGCCCCGACCAATCACTAATTGATCCAACAGGGCCTTTAAGCGGAGACTCAAAAGATTTACGTGGAGGTTCTTTCAGCGATTCAAGCTGCCTGATTCACCCATCATGGCAGACCGCTACCAGACCGACGATGCGAGTTTTCGACTCATCCTTCCGGCCGGTGCGAACGATCCTCGAATAGCGCGAACACGAAAATGCAAAGATGTACGGACGGTGCGATGCCGCCGCTTGGCCTATCCCCTTGACGGCGAGCGGTGGGCGTGACTACAGTGCCGCCCGAGCCAAGGGAAGACGGTGCAAGTCCGTCGCGGTCCCGCCGCTGTAACCGGGGACAAAAGCCGCATCGGCCACTATTCCACAAGAATGGGAAGGCGCGGCGAGTCGGGAGATCCGGAAGCCAGAAGACCTGCTCACCAACAATCCAGCGCACCGCGCCTCGGGAAGAAGGTTTCGGTTTCGCATGCACCACCGCCTGCCCATCACCGTTTTTTGCGCCGCAATTGCGCTGCTGTGCGCGGCGCCCGCGTGGGCCCAGTCGCCGCCCCCAGATATGGATGCCGATGAAGTAGATGCAATAAATGATGTAGATGCGGACGCCCCGATCTACGAGAGCACCGTGTCGGACACGCGCATGGCCGAGACCGACGCCACCACCGGCACCGCCACCGCCATCGACACCGCAGACGCCACCGCCCGTTTCACCACCGTGGCGCAAACCCTGCGCAGCGCCCCGGGCACCACCGTGCGCCAATCCGGCGGCCTGGGCAGTTACAGCGAGGCGAGCATCCGCGGCAGCGCCGCCAGCCAGGTGCCGGTCTACCTCGACGGGGTCCGCCTCAACGGCGCGGGCTTCCCCGCGGTGGACCTCAGCAGCTTGGCCCTCGACAACTTCTCGCGCATCGACGTGTACCGCAGCGGCGCCCCCATGGAGCTGGGCCCGAGGGGACTCGGAGGCGCCATCCTCTTGCACACCCGCCCACCGGACGCCGCGCAAACCGAGCTCGCCCTCTCTTTCGGCACGCTGCACACGCGCAAGATGCTGTGGCGGCAGCAGCTCCCCATTCCCACGGGGGGCGTCTCCTGGCAGCTCGGCGCCCTGAGCACCCGCGGCGACTTCCCGCATCTCAACGACAACGGCACCTGGCACGACCCCACCGACGACCACATCGCGGCGCGCCGCAACAATGGCTACGCCGCCGCCCACGCCACGGTGCGCCTCGAACACCGCGTGGGCGCTTGGCACCTGCGCTGGCTCGACACCTGGCACCAGCAACAACAGGGCCTGGCCGGCATGGACAGCGTGCCCACCCGCAGCGCGCGTCACGAGACCCAGCGCAACATCCTCCACCTCGCCGCGACCCGCCCCCTCACCCGCCGCGCCGACCTGCACCTCAGCGCCGCCTGGCACGCCCTGGGCGCCCGCCTCGACGACGCGGCATCCGAGCTCGGCAGTGCCCCCAGCGAACGCAGCACCGGCCTGCACGTCGCGAGCCTGGGGGGCGACATCCCCGTGCACTGGAGCGCCCGCCACACGTCGCGCTTTCGCCTGGGCGGGGCCTTTGAGCACCTGCACACCGACGACTCGCTCCGCCCGCAGTCCGCCCTCGCCATGCACCGCCTGCGCCTGGACACCGGCCTCTCCCACGACGCCTACGGGCTGCGCGACCGGTTGCGCCTCACCCCCACCCTGCAACTGGAGCTCACCCGCGACATCGACACCGCGCCCGCGTCCCACCTCGCGCGCAACGCCAGCAACGACATCTCGCGCCTGGACTGGCTCCCCGGCCTGGGGGCCTGCGCCCTGCTGCCCAAAGGCTTTGAGCTCTGCGCCAACGCGGGGCGCTACGTGCGCGTGCCCGACCTCATCGAGCGCTTCGGCAATCGCGGCACCGCCGTGGGCAACAGCGCGCTGCGCCCGGAGTCCGGCGTGCAAACCGATGCCGGGCTGCGCTTCCGCCACGAGCCCAACGGCCGCGGCCTGCACGTCAACTCGCGCCTTTCGGGCTTTGCCCAGTGGACCCGGGACCTCATCGTGTGGGTGCCCACCATGAACGCGCTGCGCCCGGAGAACCTGGACGCCGCCCGCACCACCGGCCTGGAAGCCGAGCTCGCGCTGGCCTGGGCGCGATCCGTGCGCCTGGAGGCCAACTACACGTTTTTGCACGCCGTCAACACCTCGAACCAACCCCACTACCGCGGGCGCCAGCTCCCCGGTCGTCCCGCGCACGAACTCTGGGCCAAGCTCACCTTGGGCCGCCACTTCGCCCACATCGAAGCCGCGCTCTACCTCAGCGGCGAGTACATCGGCCAAAACCCGCTGTCGCCTTACAACGACCGCGAGATGACCGTCGCCCGCCTCTACGCCAACACCGGCGCCTCGCTGCACTGGCCCCAAAGCGGCCTCACGCTCTCCTTCGACGTGTACAACCTGGCCGACCGCATTTACCGCGACGACAACGCCGGCGTCCGCCGCCCATTGCGCGACTACGAGGGCTTTCCCCTGCCCGGACGCACCGCATACCTCACCATCCACTGGAGGCGCACCCCATGACCCGACACCGCATCCCCTTGATTTGTCTGCTGACCACCCTTCACGTGGCCTGCACCGCAAACGACGCGGAGTGGCGCGACATCGACCAGCCCCTGCCCGCGGTCTTTGTCATCACCACCGACTTCCACTCCGGCAGCAGCGCCACCATCGACCCCGCCGCGTTCACCGTGCACCGCGACATCCACTTCCTGCACAGCGACAGCGTGTGCCGCTACGACGCCGCCCACCGCCGCATGTTCGTGGTGCAGCGCTGGGGCGCCGACGCCATCGCGGTGGTCGAGCCCACAAAAGGATGGCGCCTCACCGACGAATACAGCGTGGGCAACGGGAGCAATCCCCAGGACATCGCGGTTGTCGCCAGCGACAAGGCCTACGTCTCCCGCCTGCAGCACGCGTCGCTGCGCATTATCAATCCCGTCTCCGGCGCGCACCGCGGCGACATCCCGCTGGGACACCTGGCCGACGCCGACGGATTGCCCGAGGCCGCCCAGATGCTCGTCCACGGCGAACATGTTTTCGTGGCCCTGCAGCGCCTCGACGCCACCCAGGGATACCGCCCCACGGACCACAGCCTCATCGCGGTCATCCACCACCCCACCGACACCGTCGTCACCGCGCTGCCCACAGCGATGCCCAATCCCAGTGCGCCGCTCCGCTACAGCCCCGGCCTCTCGGCCATCGTCGTCGTCACCACCGGCACCTGGTCCATCATGAACCCCGACCCCACCCCCGACGGCGCCATCGAATACCTCGACCCCACCGCCCTCACCCTCAGCGGCCCCATCATGACCGAGGCTGATCTCGGCGGCGATCTCGTCGACGCCATCATCGTCGGTCCGGAGCTGGGCTTTGCCATCGTCGCCTACCTGGGCACCGACGGGCCCGCCACGCGCCTGGTCCGCATCAATCCGGAAAAGCGCCAGGTCACCGCCACGCTGCTCGAATCCGATCGCTGGGCCTACGCCGCCATGGCCCTCTCCCCCGACGGCGCATCCCTGTGGGTGGCGGACCGCACGCCCAACGCCCCCGGAATACGCATTTTGTCCACCGACGCCGACGGGCCGAGCGCCGACACCCCGCTCCTGAACACGGGGCTCCCACCGCAGGGGATTTGCGCCACACACGACGACACCACCCCCTAAAAGAATGCGGGCAATCGCCATCAAAAAGAGCTTATTCCGCCATCTTCACATTTCGATTCGTATAATTCTGGAGACAATGTCATCTATAAAATGAGTGGTCCCGAACTGCAAAAAGGAGAAGTACCATGAGAATCAGCTCTTTCAGCTTGGCCTTGGCCATCGCACTGGGGCTCGGCGTGTGGGGATGCGAGTCCAGCGACGACGGCTCGCTGCTACCCGGCCACAACGCCAACAACCAAACCGCTTCCACCGACGACAGCAACCCGTCTCCGCCCAACGGCACTGACAACAACAGCCCGGGATTTCCCACCGGCACCGACAACCGCCCCGTCGACATCTCGCCCACCTGCGGCGACGGCCTCCTCGATGAAGACGAAGCCTGCGACGACGGCAACAACGCCGATGGCGACGGCTGCAGCGCCGACTGCAAAGTCGTCGAAGAGGGGTACTCCTGCGTGCCCCCGGGCATGCCCTGCCACCGCATCGCCAAGTGCGGCGACGGCAACGTGGCCATCCCCGAGCAATGCGATGACGGCAACGACATCGACGGCGACGGCTGCTCCAGCCGCTGTCAAATCGAGTTGGGCTGGAAGTGCGAGGGCTCCCCCAGCGTGTGCAGCCCCACGGTCTGCGGCGACGGCAAAATCGAGGGCGCCGAAACCTGCGACGACGGCAACACCATCCCCTTCGACGGCTGCTCCGAAAACTGCCAGGCCGAACCCGATTGCTCCTCCGGGGCCTGCACCTCCATCTGCGGCGACGGCATCGTGCTGCCCCCCGAGGAGTGCGACGACGGCAACAACATCGACGGCGACGGCTGCAGCTCCGACTGCAAAATCGAGCCCGGCTTCACGTGCCGACAGCAAGGCTGCGAAGGCCCGGACTGCACCCTCGAGGTCTCGGTCATCTACCGCGACTTCCCCCACAACTACAATTCCGGCGGCGACTTCGGCCTCCCCCCCTATCCCGACACGACCTGCGACACGCCAAGCGGCGCCACGGGCATGGTGCAAACCCGCCTGGACGCCACCACCTGGAAACCCGTGCACGCCAACCCGCCGCCCAACGCCTGCGCCCGCAACATCAACACCTGGTTCGCCAACGACCAAGCCTCGTTGGTGGTGGTGGACAAAATCATTCTCTACCCCGACGGCTACGGCAACTTCGTCAACCGCTACGGACCCAACGGCGAAAAATGGTCCGACAACAACGGCAACCTCTACGACGGCAACCCCCTCTTCTTCCCGCTGGACGGCTACAACACCAACGACTCCGGCAGCCGCTCCCAAGCCAAGATCCCCGAACAGTACGGCTTTGACGGCTGGCCCTGGGAGAGCGATGTGCCGGGCATGAGCGCCACCATGCACAACTTCTACTTCACCTCTGAGGTCACCTTCTGGTTCGCCTACGACCAAAACATCACCTCCACCCTCAACTTCACCGGCGACGACGACGTGTGGGTCTTTGTCAACGGCCAGCTCGCCGTGGATCTCGGCGGCGTCCACGCGCCCCTCAACGGCAGCGTCACCATCAGCGCAACCAACAACTTCGGCATGGAACACGGCCACGTGTACCGCATCAATATCTTCCACGCCGAGCGCAAGGTCGAAGGCTCATCGTTTAAGTTGACCCTGGGCGGCTTCGACACCACGCGCAGCATCTGCGAACCCACCTGCGGCGACGGCATCGTCAGCCTGGGCGAAGAGTGCGACGACGGCATCAACGAGGGCGGCTACGGCAAGTGCGGTCCCGGTTGCAAACTCGACGCCTACTGCGGCGACGGCATCGTACAAGAAGAGTACGAAGACTGCGACGACGGCAACTTCGACAACTACGACGAATGCCCCAACTCCTGCCGCATCATCATTATTGGCTAATTGAAAGTCCCCAACATCAAGCGTCCGCCTGTGCACACCGTGTGCCGGGCGCCGCTATTGCTGGTCGCCGCTATTGCTGGGATTGCGCCTTGAGGGCTTCGGCCTGGAACCAGGCGCGGATCTGCGCGAGAAATTCGTCCAAGTCCCCTTCCAATAGGCCCTCCAAGCGGTAGACCGTGATGCCCGCGCGGTGGTCGGTGACCCGGCCCTGGGGATAGTTGTAGGTGCGGATGCGCTCCGAGCGATCGCCGCTGCCCACTTGGCTCTTGCGGTCCGCGGCGCGTTGGGCGTTGGCCTCGGATTGCAGTTTGTCGTACAGGCGCGCGCGCAGCACCTTCATGGCCTTGGCCTTGTTTTTGTGTTGGGACTTTTCGTCCTGGCAGATCACCACGAGCCCCGTGGGCAGGTGGGTGATGCGCACCGCGGATTCGGTCTTGTTAACCGATTGCCCGCCCGGACCGCCCGCCCGCATCACGTCGATGCGCAGCTCTTTGTCCTCGTCGATCTCGATCTCGACATCCTCGGCCTCGGGCAGCACGGCCACGGTGCACGCCGACGTGTGAATGCGGCCCTGGGTCTCGGTGACCGGCACGCGCTGCACCCGGTGCACGCCGCTCTCGTACTTGAGGTGCGAAAAAACCTCGCGGCCTGAAATCGAGGCGATCACCTCTTTGAAGCCGCCGCCGTCGGTCTCGGAGGCGCTCATGATCTCGACGGTCCAGTGGTGATTCTCGGCGTAACGCGCGTACATGCGGAACAGATCCGCGGCAAACAGCGCCGCCTCGTCGCCCCCGGTGCCAGCGCGCACCTCCAAGATGATATTTTTCGTGTCGTTGGGATCGCGCGGCAAGAGCAGAATTTGGATTTGCGTCTCCAACGCGTCGCGCTGCTCCGTCAACGCGGGGATCTCCATTTCAGCCAGCTCGCGCAGCTCGGCGTCGTCGGAGTTCAGGGTTTGCGTGTACTCCGCCAGCTCATCGCAGATGCGCTGGTATTCCCGATAGGCCAGCACCAGATCCTCGAGCTCGGCGCGCTCCTTCGAGATTTTGAGGAACAGCGCGCGGTTGGCGATGAGCTCGGCGTCGCAGAGCTGCTTTTCGATTTCGGCGAAGCGTTCCACAACGCTGTCGAGTTTGCCGATCAACATGGGTTGGGCTCCTTTTCCAGGCCAGCGCTAAATGCGCGCGATAATTTCGTCGGAGGGCTGCACTTGCGCCACCACGGCGTCGAAGTGTTCGTACACCCGCGGCGCTTCGGTGTCGGGGACGGCTTCGCCGGTCTCTTCGCGCCACAGCGCGGTGCGCAGGGCCGTCAGGGCGACCTCCAGTTGGTCGTCGGTGGGCCGGCGCGTCGTGAGCATCTGCATGAGAAGCCCGGGCCAGGTCAGCAGCTTCACCAGCCAGTTGTCGGTGTGCCGCCCCGCCCAGCGGTTGAACTCGTAGGCGATGCCCGCCACCGGCAAGAGCAGCGGCAACTTGATGAGCGCCACCAGGAGGTGCACGTAAAACGGCTTGCCCTCACCGGGCTTGGCCCACTCGGGCAAGAAGGGCAAGAGCACCGCCGACACCACGATGAAGATGAGGATGACCACGACGAGAAAGGACGTGCCGCAGCGCGGGTGCAAGGGGCTCTTGGTGCGGGCGTAGGCAACGGTGAGCGGCTCGCCGGCCTCCAGGGCGTAAATCGACATGTGCTCGGCACCGTGGTACATGAAGACCCGGCGGATGTCCTTGAGCAGGCTGATGGCGCCGACGTAGGCGATGAAAATGGCCATTTTCACCACGCCGTCCACCACGTGATAAATGTTGTCGTTGACCGTGAACTTGCGGCCCACAAAGAGATCGCCCGCATAAGTCGCCGCCAGGTGGGGCAGCAGTTTGAACACGCCAAAGAAGAGCACCAAACTAATGATGAGGGGCACGGCAAAGAGCCAGCCGCCGCTGTCGCCGCCCTGCTGTTCTTTTTCTTTTTCCTCTTCGGTCAAGGACTCCGCCGCCGAAAAGTTGAGGGCCTGCATCCCGTTGACCATGGCCTCGGCCATCACCACCACGCCGCGCAAAAACGGCCACCGCAAAAAGCGCAGGCGATCCCAAATCGACTGCCACACGCCCTCCTTGACCACTATTTCGCCGTCGGGACGCCGAACCGCCACCGCCAAGCTATTGGGCGCGCGCATCATGACGCCTTCGATGACCGCCTGTCCTCCAACCTGGGCACATCGGCTCATATGTTTACCTTCCCTCTCGCAAGTCGGCTTGCGCGGTGCGTCTCACGCCCGGACACATCCGGGACGCGGAAATGAATGACATGAATATAGCGATGAAAAAGCGAAATGCTGTCGTGCGACAACAACTACTTAGCGGGAGCGACCTTGCCGGCGTATTTTTTGCGAAAGCGCTCGATGCGACCCGCGGTGTCGAGCAGTTTTTGCTTGCCGGTAAAAAATGGATGGCAGTTCGAGCAGATTTCAAGCCCCATGTCCTTGCCCCAGGTCGAACGCACTTGCACGGCGTTGCCACAGGCGCAGGTAATGGTGATCAATTCATACTTGGGATGAATGTCGGGTTTCATATCTCAAAAGACCTTTCTGCCAGCCCGCTGCCCTGGTTGGGGCTGGGGCGTCTGCGGCATTTTTTACTGATTCATCGTCTCCAGGAACTCCTGGTTGGACTTGGTCCGACGCAGCTTATCCAGCAAAAACTCCATGGAGTCAATCACATTCAATGGGTGCAGCAATTGGCGCAGGAGCCAGACGCGCTGGAGGACGAAATCCTCGAGGAGGAGCTCTTCTTTTCGCGTGGCGGATCGGTTGATGTCGAGGCACGGGAAGATGCGCTTCTCCATCAGTTTGCGGTCCAGGTGGATCTCGCTGTTGCCGGTGCCCTTGAACTCTTCAAAGATCACTTCGTCCATGCGCGAACCGGTGTCCACCAGGGCCGTGGCGATGATGGTGAGGCTGCCGCCGCCTTCGATATTGCGCGCGGCGCCGAAGAAGCGCTTGGGTTTGTGCAGGGCGTTGGAGTCGACACCGCCGGAGAGGATTTTGCCCGAGGGCGGCACCACGGTGTTGTAGGCGCGGGCCAAGCGGGTGATGGAGTCGAGCAAAATAATGACGTCGTGGTTGTGCTCCACCAGGCGCTTGGCTTTCTCAATGACCATCTCGGCCACCTGGACGTGGCGCTGGGCCGGTTCGTCGAACGTGGAGCTGATGACCTCGCCGCGGACGCTGCGCGCCATATCGGTGACTTCTTCGGGGCGCTCGTCGATGAGCAGCACGTGCAGTTTCGCCTCGGGGTGGTTCGTGGAGATCGCGTTGGCGATGTCCTGGAGCAGGACGGTTTTGCCAGCGCGGGGCGGCGAGACGATGAGGCAGCGCTGTCCCTTGCCGATGGGGCAAAGCAGGTCGATGATGCGCGTGGAATCGTTTTGCTTGTCGGGGGTCTCGAGGTGGAAGCGCTCGTCGGGGTACAGGGGCGTCAGGTTGTCGAAGAGAATCTTGGTGCGGGCCACCTCGGGGGGCTCGTGGTTGATGCTCTCCACTTTGAGCAGCGCGAAATAGCGCTCGGACTCCTTGGGGGGGCGGATTTGCCCCTGGACGATGTCGCCCGTGCGCAGGTTGAAGCGGCGGATTTGCGACGGCGAAACGTAGATGTCATCGGGACCGGGGAGGTAGTTGTAATCGGGGGCCCGCAAAAACCCGAAACCGTCTGGTAGGGTTTCCAAAACGCCGTCACCCATGATGGCGCCGTTTTTGTCGGCCTGCGCTTGCAGCAAGGCGAAAATCAACTCTTGCTTGCGCAGTCCGGAAGCCCCCTCGATGTTCAAATCGGTGGCCATGGCGGTTAGTTCAGAGATGGGTTTTTTCTTCAGGTCCCTTAGATTCATGTGTTCCTCTCACTTTTCTCGATTCTGTTCTTATGGTTCGCGGGTGATTCCGCAGGTTTGGCTTGTGATAACGAATCGTTGGGCTCACGGGTGTGAGCGGTGGTTATTGTCAAATTGCAAATGAGGCTGTTTGTCTTTGTGTTCTTGATTCTCGTCAATTCGGGGAATGCAAGCAGTTGGTGTGATCAAGCACCCGGCTATTTATAAGCGCTGTTTGGGCTTGTCAAGTATTTCGTGCATCATTTTTGCTCGCGGCCCAAGACAGAAAAAAATACGCGGCTTGGCAGATGGCGCACCATTGGATTAAAAGAGGTCTCTTATGTGTGGCCCAATCCCCATCTCTTCCGCATTGCGTCGCGCCCTGCTCTCGGTGCTCGGTGCCTTGTGTTGCCTCGCGGCCTGCTCGCCATCGAAGCCCGCCGATGATGCCCCACCGGCCGACGCCTCCGCCGACGCCGCTGCGCTCCCCGAGGCCGCACGGGCCCGCCAACAAAACTACGCCGACAGCCTCGGCGAAGCGCGCCAGTTCATACAGCGCGAAAACCTCAGCGCCGCCGCGCGCATCGTCGATGCGGGGTTGCGCAAAACCAAGGAGGACGGCCGCGACTGGGAGCTGTACTACGCCGAGTTTCAACTGCTCAGCGCCAACTTGCAGCGCGCCGCGTTCGCCCCGCTTGAGTCGCTGCGCCGCTACGCCGACGCCATGGCGATCTTCCGGGTGCACGACCACAGCGCGGGGCAATTCGAAGTCTTGCTAGAGCTCGCCGTCCTCGAAGAAGACCGCGGAGATTTCGCCGCCGCCGAACGACAACTCGACGAGGCAGCCACCCACCTGCCGCGCATCGACGCCCCCCGGCTCCTGGCCCGCTACGACGTGTGCCGCGGTCGCGTAGAAGCCGGCCGCATGAACCACGCGCAGGCCCTGCAGCACTTCGCCGAGGCCGACAAGCGCTACGCCAAGGCCAAAGAGAAACTCGCCCAGGCCGACACGCTCTTCTTGGCGGCCAGCAGCCACGACGCACAAACCGACACCCGCCGGGCCCGCGTCGCCCTCGAAAAAGCCGCCGCGCTCTACGGCGAAGAAAATTTTGCACCAGGCGTGGTGCGGGCCACCCACCGCCTCGCCATCTTGGCCGAGCGCGACAAGCAGTACAAAAAAGCCAAGGCGCTGCTCACCAAGACGCGACAGCTCTACCTTGAACTCGGAAAGCACAGCGATGCCGCAAAAGTCGAACAACACATCCATGTCCTGCCTGAATAACGCCGCCAAGATCACCCTGGGCTGCCTCGCCCTGTTCTTCGGCGTCTCCCTCGCCGCGGGTGGCATCGCTTCCAAAGCGGCGCACCCCGGCACGGACGGCACCATCGACGTCTCCGAGGTCCGCCCCGGCATGACGGGTTACGGCCTCACCGCGTTTTCGGGCAGCACCCCCGAGCGCTTCGGCGTCACCGTCATCGACATCGTCCCCAACTTCATCCCCCGGCAGAGCGTCATCCTCATCCGCTGCGATCACCCCATCACCGACCACGCCGGTGTCATCGGTGGCATGAGCGGCTCGCCCATTTACTTCGGCGATCGCCTGGCCGGCGCGCTGGGCTACGGCTGGCGCTTCAACAAAGATCCGGTGGCTGCGGTCACGCCCATCGCCGATATGCGGGCCTTGTGGCAACGCCGCCTGCGGGGATCCGCCACCACCTTAAGCCAGCGCGAGTTCGCACAGCGCATCTCCGTGTTGCCCACGGCATTGGCCGGCACCGCGCCCACTTCCCCCGCACCAGAACCATGGCCCGCGCCGCTCTCCCACCGGGCCCACGACCACACCTCGCTGCTGCCCGTGCAAACCCCGGTGGCCCTCTCGGGCTTCTCCGGACACGCCCAACAACTCCTCGAAGACGCCCTGACGCCCTTTGGCATGCTCCCCATGCAGGGCGGCGGCGCCGGTCCCAACGAGTCCGCACAAGCGCCCCAAGGCTTTGTCCCCGGCAGCCCCGTGGGCGTGCAGCTCATCCGCGGCGACCTCTCCGCCACGGCCATCGGCACCGTCACCGACGTCTTCGGCCCCGCGCTGCTGGCCTTTGGGCACCCCATGATGAACATGGGCGAGACCTACCTGCCCATCACCACCGCGCACATCCACACGGTCATCTCCTCGGTGATGCGCTCCAACAAACTCGGCTCCCCGCTGCACGAGGCGGGCTCCCTCATCCAGGACCGCCAAGCCGCCATCGCCGGACGCACCGACATCCGCGCCCCCGTCGTCCCGGTGGAGATCACCATCGACACCGGCGCCGCCGAGGACACCGAAATCTTCCGCGTCTCCGTCGCCGCCCACAGCCTGCTCACCCACCGCCTCATCCACTCCGCCGCCCTGGCCGCACTGCGCCTGGCGGTCACCGATGCCCGCGACGTCACCGTCGAGGCCGAGGGCACCCTCATCATCAAAGGACGCGCGCCCCTCCACCTGCGCGACGCCAGCGTCTCTCGCGGCGGTGCGGTGCCGCTCTTTCCCCAGCTCGTGCCCGCCGCCATCACCGGGGCCGTGCTCGCCAACCCCTTCGAGCCCGTCGAAATCGAATCGCTCCAGTTGCGCTTCACCGTGCGCGACGGCCTGCGCTTCGCCACCATCCGCGAGGTGACCACCGCCACGCCAGAGCCCAGCGCCGGCGACACCATCAATCTCTATGTGCGGCTCCAGTCCTTTGGCGGCGAGGAGCGCTTGGTCACGCTGCCCTTCCAGGTGCCCCGACACGCCGAAAACCAACGCCTGCAAATCACCGTGGCCGGCGGCAACAGCATCGCGCCCCCCATGGCGCCCCCCGAAAACCTCGACGACTTTCTCGCCAATGTCCGGCGCTTCTATCCCAGCCGCGCGCTGGTGGTCCAAACCGCTGCGCCCACCAGCAGCATCGCCATGCGCGGCGCCCTGTTGCAAAACCTGCCCGGCTCGACCCTACACACGTTAAAAGGCGTCGCCAAAACCGAGACCCCCAAATCCCACAACGTAAGCCAGGTCGACATCGTGCCGAGCCACGACATCATCGCCGGAAAAGAAACCATCACGCTCACCGTGGTCCCAAGGAGCAAACCATGATCCAACGCTGGCAAATCCTCGCATTTTTACTCTCGGCGCTCGCCGCGACACCGGCGCATGCCTCGGGCGCGCGGCTGTGGGAGCTGGCCGGTCCCAACGAGCTGAGCAGCGGCACCTTCGAGGGCACCGCCGCCTCTTCCCGGGGAGAAATCATCCCGGGCTGCACCAGCGAGCCGGTGGGCCTAGACCCCGTGGGCGCCGTCTGGAGCGCCATCCGCGACACCCAGGGACGCACCTATCTCGGCACGGGCTACGAGGGCAACATCTACCGCCTAGATGGCGCGCGCGCCGTGCTCGTCGCCAAGACCGGCGGCCTGCTCGTCACGTCGATGGCCTTCGACAACGCGGGCAATCTCTACGCCGCCACCCTGCCCGCCGCCGACATCTGGAAGGTCGAGGCCCCGGAGCGCGTCGCGGACGGCCAGCCCCAAGAGGCCCAGCGCTGGACCACCCTGCCCCTGCCCGCCGAACACATCTTCTCCCTGGCCTGGGACGGCGCCAAAAAGCGGCTCTACGCCGGCACCGGGCCCACAGGGCACATCTACGCCGTGGGCGCCGACGCCAAACCCGCCCTCTACCTGGACACCGGCGAACAGCACGTCTTGAGCCTCGCCGTGTCCCCCAGCGGCGCTTTGTTGGCCGGCACCGGCCCCAAGGCCCTGCTCCTCGAAGTCACCGCGCCGGGCCAATACCGCGTGGTGGCCGACTTCTCGCAAAGCGAAGTGCGGGCCATCGCCCCGGTGCCATCGGGAGGCTGGGCCGTGGCGGTC